>Ga0209811_10000322_pt1 | contig 21609 bp, 16 predicted proteins | sample Coa_R1_6_FD_187161 | JGI IMG/M metagenome (GOLD analysis project Ga0209811, IMG submission 187161) | Surface soil microbial communities from Centralia Pennsylvania, which are recovering from an underground coalmine fire. - Coalmine... | ecosystem: Environmental > Terrestrial > Soil >... | reverse complement strand
TTTTCTGAACGGGTGTATTTTTTCTCTTGAACGACCGTATAATAGCGTGATGGAGTTCAGTTCCCCGTCGGCTGATGCCGACGCTCAGCGCTGTGAGCGCCGGTTGGCCGACTGCGGAATCCGCCCCACTGCGCAACGGGTGCGGATCGCCTCGTTGCTGCTGTCCTGCCCCCAGCACCTCTCGGCCGAGCAGATCCTTGCCAGTCTGCGGGTGGCCGGTGCCCGGGTGTCCAAGGCCACGGTCTACAACACGCTCAACCTGTTCGCCGGCCGCGGCCTCATCCGCCAGCTCTCGGTGGACGGCTCGCGCGCCTGGTTTGATTCCAACGTCGAGCCCCACTTCCACTTCCACGACCTCTCCACCGGCGCCCTGATCGACGTCCCGGTGCCCTCGGTCGAGTTCAGCCGCCTGCCGGCGCCGCCGCCGGGAACCGAGGTGGCCGGGATCGATCTGGTGATAAGGCTGCGCAAAAAAATGTAGAATGCGCGGCTTTCCGTGGCGTAAGCCGGGATAGCTCAGTTGGTAGAGCAGCGCATTCGTAATGCGCGGGTCGTAGGTTCGAATCCTATTCCCGGCACCACCCACTGTCTGACTTGGGCCGGGAGACTGAAGAACCAGGTCTCCCGCGCCGAACTTACCTGCGCCCCCAGGTGCTGACGCGACTGACTCGCTCCGGTCGCGAACCGCGCGCTCCGTAACGTCGCCGCCGATCGCAGGGGACACCGAGGTGCCCAAGTACTTACGGCTACGATGAAGCCGCTAGCGGACTATTTGATCCCGACTAAGACCTCTGGCACCTGACCGGCAGTCAATTGAGCCGCCAGCAACGTGTTGCCGTCAGCACTCAGGCTCCCGATGACTGGAGAGAACTCGAACGGACTAAGGGTCAACGTGCCGTCCGCTGCCACGGTATACGGTCCCTCCCATTTGTCGCTGCTGGTAATGGTCCCGGCGCTGTTAAAGACGCCGACTCCGGTGATGGAGCCCGCGCCATTGAAGGTCAGGGGATACAGGCCGCCGCCATTGCCCATGCTGTTGTAGGCAAAAGTGGCCGCGCGGTACGTTCCATTGAGGTCGGCGTTCGAGAAACCCGTCTGTCCCCGCTTGATGCCGATTACGACGCTCGGAAAGGTACCGGAGGTCAGTTGGCTGCCCAGCAGCGTTGTGCCGTCGGCGCTTAGGGCTCCGGTGATTGCCGCAGCGCCCGCCGGACTAATCATCAAGGTGCCATCCGCCGCAACCGCGTAGGTACCCGCGACTGATACCGTGGAAACCGTGCCAGCGGTGTTGAGAGTATCGGTACCGCTGAAGTTACCCGAACCATCGAACGTCACCGCCAACAGGCCCCCGCTGTCACCCGCGCTGTGGGAGTCATAGTGGACGGCGCTGTATGCGCCAGTGAGGCTGGCGTTCGAGAAAGTACTCTGTCCCCGCTTGATAGCGAACAGGAGCATCGGCTGGCTGCCGGAAGCCGTCGTTTGACCCGCGACGAGCGTGTTGCCGTCGGCGCTTAGGGACCCGGTGACTGGTGAGGTGCCAAGAAGGCCAACACTCAGACCTATGGTCAACGTGCCGTCCACCGTAAGTGCGTAGGTTCCCGAAACCGGAGAGCTGTAAATCCTTCCGTCCCCGTTCTCAACGGCGGTGCCGGTGAAATTGCCAGCACCATCGAAAGTCAGGGTGAGCAGATCACTAAAATCCCCTTCGTAGTTAAAGGGACTGTCACCGACAAAGTCGACGACTTGGTAGGCGCCAGTGAGCTTCTCGTTCGCGAGAGTTGCGGTGCAGGCGACAGCGACGTTCGTGACATTGCTGCTGCCCATCGTGCCGCTGCCGCTCCCAACGCTGCACGTTTGGGAAGGGTTGGTCGGCTGAGTCGCGACGCTGACGTTGTAACCAGCGCCCGCGGCCACTTTAGTAGCAAAGGTAAACGGTCCATCCGCGGATACCGGCAGGCTGTCAGCACCATTGCCGAGCACCAGTCCGGAACCGGTAAGGCCCGACACCGAGCCCCCAACGGTGTAGGTAGCCGTCGCCATCCCGCCACCACCACTACTGTATCCGCCACCTCCGCCGCAAGCGCCCAGCGAGAGCAGCAAGGCCTGCGCAACAGCAAGAGTGAGACCGGTCAGAAGCGTTGGTTTCGTCATACCTCACCGGGAAGTTTTTTATAGAGTCCATCCCTGGGCGCGGCATATTTTGTTACACAGTCACAGTGCGCCGAACGTGTTGGAAACGCAAAGAAATCGATCAAGGCTCTGGCAGAGAAAGTCGAGGCGGACGAGCGCTGCCTTCCGTGGGAACCGCGGCATGAAGGCGAATGCGAGCTCACCCCGCGAACAGGACTGCGCAGTCTGAGGCGGCTCAGCAGTCATGCGCTCGCGGTCCCGATGGCGTGTGGCCGGAGTGCCGCCTGGCGAGGCCGCCTGGCGACGCCGCCGCTCCGCTCGGCCACCGCTCGAAACCCCCTCTCCGGGACCCGGATGTCTTCGCGCGTGTGCCGGTCAAATCATTCCGCTACAATGCGCGCCGCGAGTCGAAATGGGGCGGTCAGCCAAGCACTTAGCGGATCGTGGCAGACCCACGGACCTCAGATTGCCGGGACCGTTGGACAGTGGCCGAGCCAATTTCCCGGCCCCACTTTGGCTCTGGCGTCTCGGCCTGTCGCCTGCCGGCGTCCGCCTGGCGCTTCGGACGGAAGATTGCCAAGGAGGCGTTTAAACTTCCGGCTGATTGGAACCGACCGGCCCCATCATGCCGGCGAGCAAAGGAATTCCGCTGTGGGCACCAACCTTGACCATATCCCCGAGCCGGTCCCCGCGTCGCCGGAGGCGGTCACCTGGATCGGCCGCGAGCGCACCAGCTTCGAGCGGGTGGCCGAGCCGGCCATGAGTCCGGCCGTGGAGCGCCCCGGCGGCCGGCGCAACTTCATCATCCTCGGCGCACTGGTGGCGATCGCCCTCATCGCCTTCGCCGCCTGGAAGCTCATGGGCGGCAACAAGGCCGCGGCGGTCAGCCTCGCGGATCGCGGCGCCGTGCCCCTGATCAGCGTGATCGTGCCGGCGGTACAGGCGGTGAGCTCCCGCGTCACCTTCACCGGCGCGATCGCCGCGCGCTACGACATGCCGATCGCCAACGAAGGCGACACCGGTCGCATCGTGGCGGTGAACGTGGAGGCAGGCGACCATGTGAAGCGTGGCCAGGTGCTGGCCCGGATCGATGACTCGGTGATGGTGCAGCAGGTCAACCGCCTCGCCGCCTCCCTCGAGCAGGCGAAGGCTCAGGCCGCACTGTCGGCCTCCGATTACCGTCGCGCGCAGGGGGTCGAGGCCTCCGGAGCGCTGTCCGCGGAGGACATCGAGAAGCGCCGCGCCACCTCCATCACCGATGCGGCCAACGTCAAGGTGGTCGCCGCGCAGCTCGCCGAAGCCGAGGCGCGCCTGAGCCGCACCCGCATCGTCGCCCCGATCGAGGGCGTCGTGCTCACACGCAACGCCGAGGTGGGCCAGATCGCCGCTCCGGGCGGCACCGCGCTGTTTCGCGTCGCGAGCGGCGGCGAGGTCGAGATGCGCGGCCAGATCGCCGAGCAGGACCTGGCGCAGATGAAAGTCGGCCAGACCGCGACCGTGTACCTCACCGGGATCGCGCGGCCGTTCAGCGGCACCGTGCGGCTCCTGGGTGCCATCATCGACCCGGCGACCCGCCTGGGCGACATCCGCATCCAGCTCAAGCCCGATCCGGCGCTGCGCCCGGGCGCCTTCGCCCACGCCGAGGTGGCGGTGGACAGCGCGCAGCGCCCGGTGCTGCCGCAGACCGCCGTGATGGCCGACGCGGCCGGCAGCTACGTGCTCATCGTGAACGCGCAGGAGAAGGTCGAGCGCCATCCGGTGCGCGTCTCCGGCGTGACCGAGGCAGGCGCCATCATCAGCGAGGGGCTCACCGGGAACGAGCGCGTCGTGGCGACCGCGGCGGGCTTCCTGCGCGATGGCGAGCAGGTCAAGGTCGCGCCGCCCGCCGGCAACACCCACTAGGACTCCGTTATGAAGAACATCTCAGCGTGGGCGATCCGCCACCCGGTGACCCCGATCGTGCTGTTTGCCGTGCTGTGCTTCATGGGCCTGGTGTCCTTCAACCGCCTGCCGCTCACGCTCAACCCTGACATTTCCTTCCCCGGCGTGCAGGTGATCGTCTCCCAGCCCGGTGCCTCGCCGCAGGAGATCGAGACCCAGATCATGCAGAAGATCGAGGGCGCGGTCGCGGGCATCGGCAACATCGACAACATCACCTCGCTTGCCATCGAGGGGCAGTCGCGCGTCTTCATCGAGTTCGCCATCGGCACCCCGATCGACCGCGCGATGGCCGACGTGCGTGACGCCGTCGCCCGGGTGCGCGTCGACCTGCCCCAGGGCATCCAGGAGCCCACCGTGACGCGCATGGACGCGGACGGCAACCAGGTCGCCTTCTTCGCGGTCAGCTCCAGCACGCTCTCCAACCAGGAGCTGTCCTGGTTCGTTGACAACACCATCAGCAAGCGCCTGCTGGGCGTCGAAGGGGTCTCGCAGGTGTCGCGCGGCGGCGGGGTCAGCCGCGAGATCCGCGTGGAGCTGGACCCGGGGCGCATGCAGGCGCTCGGGGTCACCGCCGCGCAGGTGAACCTGCAGCTGCGCTCGCTCAACCTCGACTCCCCCGGCGGCCGCGCCCAGGTGGGCGGCGGCGAGCAGGCGATCCGCGTGCTCGGGGAGGCACGCAGCGCGCGCGGGCTCGGGGACACGCAGATCATGCTGCCCGGCGGCCGCTATGCGCGCCTGTCCGACCTTGCCAACGTCAAGGACAGCGTGGCCGAGGTGCGCTCGCTGGCGCGCCTCGACGGGCGTCCCGCCACCACCTTCGACCTGCTCAAGGCGAAGGGCAGCTCGGATGTCACGGTGATGAAGGGCGTGGACGAGGAACTGGCCAAGATCCGCAAGGAAAACCCGAACGTCACCATCTCCCCGATCTTCACCACCACCACCTACACCAACGCCACCTACCACTCCGCCATGGAGGCACTGGTGCTGGGCTCGATCCTCGCGGTGCTGGTGGTGTTGCTGTTCCTGCGCGACGTGCGCGCCACGCTGATCTCCGCGCTCGCCATCCCGCTGTCGGCGATCCCGACCTTCGTGTTCATGCAGTGGATGGGTTTCACGCTCAACTCCATCAGCCTGCTGGCGCTGTCGCTGGTCGCCGGCGTGCTGGTCGATGATGCGATCGTGGAGATCGAGAACATCGTCAGACACATGCGCATGGGCAAGAGCGGCTTCCAGGCCGCGCTCGATGCGGCGGACGAGATCGGCCTGGCGGTGGTCGCCTGCTCCGCCACCATCATCGCGGTATTCCTGCCGGTGAGCTTCATGGGCGGCGTCACCGGGCAGTATTTCAAGCAGTTCGGCCTCACGGTCGCCGCGGCGGTGTTCTTCTCGCTGCTGGTGGCGCGCCTCATCACCCCGGTGGTGGCCGCCTATACCCTCAAGTCCGGCGCGATTGCCGAGCACACCGACGGGCCGATCATGGCCTGGTACCAGCGCCTGCTGCGCTGGGTGACCTTGCACCGCTGGAAGACGCTGTTCGGCGGTCTTGCGTTCTTCTTCCTGTCGATCGGGGGCCTGATGGTGGTGCAGTGGGCCTTCATCCCGGATGAGGATGACAGCTTCACGCAGGTCAACATCGAGCTGCCGGCGGGCACGCGTCTTGAGGACACGGCCGCGGTGTCCGGCGCGGTCTACCGCGTATTGGCGCGTCAGCCGGAGGTGGCGTCGGTGACCGAGAACATCGGCGGCGATGACTTCGGCGAGGTACGCACCGGCAACCTCTTCGTCAACCTCGTGCCGCCGAGCCAGCGCAAGGCGACCAAGCGCCAGTTCGAGGACCGCGTCATCAATGACCTCGCGAACATCCCCGATGCGCGCATCCACTTCAACCGCGGCGGCAACGGCCGCGACCTCAACATCTACATCACCGGCGACAACCCGCAGCTGGTGGAGAAGAGCGCGCGCGCCCTGGTGGCCGAGATGCGCAAGCTGCCGACGCTGCGCGATGCCGGCATCGATGGCGACATGCCGCGCCCGGAGATCCTCATCCGGCCGCACCTGGATCTCGCCTCGCAGCTGGGCGTCACGGTCGCCTCCTTGAGCGACACGATCCGCATTGCCACCCTGGGCGACATCGACCAGAACAGCGCCAAGTTCTCCCTCGCCGACCGGCAGGTGCCGATCCGCGTGTCCCTGGGCGAGGACAGCCGCCGCGATCTGGCGACGCTCGAGAACCTGCCGGTGCCGACCGCGGCCGGCGGCGCGGTGCCGCTGAAGGCGGTCGCGGACATCACCTTTGGCGAGGGCCCGACGCGCGTGCGCCGCTACAACCAGGCACGGCGCCTGTCAATCGTCGCGGACCTGAACGGTGTCGAGCTCGGCACGGCCATGAAGCAGATCATGGACCTGCCGGCGATGAAGAACCTGCCGCAGGGCGTGCACCGCGTCGAGGTCGGGCAGGCCAAGTACATGAACGAGCTGCTGGACAACTTCAAGATCGCGATGGTGACCGGCATCCTGATGGTATTCGCAGTGCTGGTGCTGCTGTTCGCGCGCGTGCTGCAGCCCATGACCATCCTCTCCTCGCTGCTGTTGTCCTTCGGCGGTGCGGTCGCGGCGCTGCTGATCACCGGCAACCCGATGTCGCTCGGCGCCGTGATCGGGCTGCTGATGCTCATGGGCATCGTCGCCAAGAACGCGATCCTGCTGGTCGACTTCGCGATCGAGGAGATGCGCGCCGGCAAGGACCGCCTCACGGCGATCCTGGAGGCCACCCACAAGCGCGCGCGCCCGATCGTCATGACGACCGTGGCGATGATCGCGGGCATGCTGCCGGTGGCGGTCGGCATGGGCGGCGACACCTCCTTCCGCCAGCCGATGGCGGTCGCGGTGATCGGCGGCCTCATTACCTCCACGGCGCTGACGCTCGTGATCGTACCGGCGCTGTTCACGGTGGTGGATGACATCGAGCAGTGGCTGGCGCCCAAGTTCGGGCGCGTGCTCACCGCGCAACCGCCCCCCTCGTCCGCAGCGCGTCCGCAACCCCACGCCGTCAACTAGGTGCAATGCTGACCGAGGTCTCCCCGAGCCGGGCAACGAACACCGAAGCCCCTCGCGGCGGGGCGCCTGCGCCTGCGGTCTGGTGGGTGCGGCTGCTCGCGCGCCTCCCCTTCAGCGTGCTCTACGGCCTGGCCGGTGTGCTCGGCTGGTTGTCGGTGCACGTCTATCCGTACCGCGAGCACGTGGTGCGCGAGAACCTCACCAAGGCCTTCCCGGACTACGACGAGACGCAGCTGCGCGCGGTGATCCGCGGCTACTACCACTCCTTCGCGCAGATGCTGGTCGAGATCATCAAGGGCGCGGGGCTGCCGGCGCCGGAGATCCGCCGCCGCGTGCGCGTCGTGAACCTCGAGGCCGCGCGCGAGCTGCTTGACCAGGGCCAGTCGGTGCTGCTGGTCGCGGCGCACCAGTGCAACTGGGAATGGATGCTGCTCGGGCTGTCGCTGGAACTGGGCTACCCGGTGGATGCCGCCTACAAGCCGCTGGTGGACAGCTGGGCCGAGCGGGAAATGAAGAAGCTGCGCACCCGCTTCGGCAGCCGCCTGGTGCCGGCCAAGGAACTGTTGGCGGACATCATCAAGCGCCGCGGCGTGGTGCGCGCGGTCGCGATGGTGGCCGACCAGGAGCCGACCACGAGCGAACACAAGCACTGGACGCGCTTCCTCAACCGCGACACCGCCTTCTACATGGGGCCGGAGGAGATCGCACGCGTCACGCGCTTCCCGGTCTTCTTCATCGGACTCAAGCGCACCGCGCGCGGCTACTACGAGATGCAGCTCACGCCCATGTCTACCCGCGGCGAGACGCTGCCCCCGGGCGCACTCACCGAGCGCTACGCGCGCCTGGTGGAGGCGCAGATCCGCGCCGCGCCGCCGGACTGGCCGTGGTCGCACAAGCGCTGGAAGCTCAAGAAGTCGGTGTACCAGCAGCGCGGCCGCGGCAGCGCCTGAGGCTGCACGCCGCGCGCGAGAAGACCGGCCCGCACTTTCCTTCGCGCGGGCCGGCCAGGGGGAGACCTCCATGAGCGGGCGGGAGTCCCGCGCCGGACGCTGCAGGCGCGCCGGATCCTTCAGTCCCTCGTAAGTGTCTGAATGCGGCGCGCCGGTTTTGTGTGCGCGCAAGAAAATATTCCGGCGGGAACGGAAACCTCACCCTGCCTGTCCCTGCACCTACGCGTGTTCAAAAATCGCGCGGAAGGCGCAGCATGCTCAAACACTTACCGCGGCGCCTCGGCGTACCGCTTGCCGCCGCGCTGCTCGCGGGCTGTGCCGGAAACGGTCAGGGACTGGACTCCAACGGTCAGCCTATCGGTCCGGGCAGCGCACCCGACAAGCCCCTGACGGCCGAGTTCCAGTCGATCCAGGACAACATCTTCACGCCCAAGTGCGTGCGCTGCCACAGCGGCGGCGGGGCCCCGGAAGGCCTGCAGCTGGATGCCGCTCACAGCTATGCCCTGCTCGTGGGCGTGCCGAGCGCGGAAGTGCCGGCGCTGCAGCGCGTGAAGGCGAGCGATCCGGACAGCAGTTACCTCGTGCAGAAGCTCGAGGGCAGCTCCGGCATCCTCGGTGAGCGCATGCCCCGTGGCGGACCGTACCTGCCGCAGGCGACGATCGATGTCATCCGCCAGTGGATCACGAACGGCGCGCAGCAGGGCTCGCCCCCGGCCGCCGCCTCGTCCGCGTTCCGGCTCGCCGCCACTTCCCCACCGCACCAGGCCGTGATGGCCGCGCCCCCGGCGCAGCTGCTGGTGGCGTTCAACCGCGAGGTCGACCTCTCGCTGGTCAACGACACCACGGTGTACCTGGAGCGCCTGACTGCGCAGGGCGCCGTGCGCGTGCCCGGACAGGCCGCGTTCCGGCTCGCGCCCGGCAACCCCGCCGCAGTGCTGCTGCAGCCGGCCGCGCCGTTGACGAGCGGCACCTACCGGCTCACCGTGCGCGGCACGGGTCCCGCACCGCTGGCGGACCTGAATGCGCAGGCGCTGGACACCGACTACGTTTCCGAGTTCACCGTGGAAGCCCCCGCACCATGAGCATCCGTCCTGCGCGCCTCGCGCTTCTTGGCGCCGCCGGCGCGCTCCTCTGCAGCACCCTGGCGCACGCCGAGCCTTACCTTGCAGTGGCCAACGGCTACAAGTGCAGCCAGTGCCACGTCAATCCCACCGGCGGCGGGGAGCGCACCCCCTTCGGCAACGTGTTCGCGCAGACGGTGCTGCCCGCGCGACACCTGGACACCGGCACCGACGTGTGGACCGGGCAGATCAACCGCTTCATCAGTCTCGGCGGGGACCTGCGCTTTGACGCCACGGCGCAGTCGGTGCCAGGCACCAAGACCAGCAACTCGTTCGACTTCCAGCAGGCGCGCGTCTACCTCGAGGCGAGCGTCATCCCGGATCGCCTGCTGGTGTACGTGGACGAGCAGGTGGCTCCCGGAGGCGCGCTGAACCGCGAGGCCTGGGGCATGTTCTGGTCCGCCGATCACACCTGGTACATCAAGGGCGGCCAGATGTACCTGCCGTTCGGCTTCCGCCTCCAGGATCAGGGTGCCTTCGTCAACATCTCCGGCATCTACATGCAGACCCCGGACAACGGCGTCGAGGTGGGCTGGATCAAGGGACCGTGGGATGCCCAGCTCGCCCTCAGCAACGGCACCGCCGCAGGTGCGACCACCACCAACGGCAAGCAGGCGAGCGCGCAGCTGCAGTTCGTCCAGAGTCGCTGGCGCGCCGGCGTCGCGGCCAACTTCAACGACTCCTCAGACAGTGGCAATCGCGACGCCTTCGGCATCTTCGGCGGACTGAAGACCGGGCCGATCGCCTGGCTCGCCGAGGCTGACATCGTCAACGACAAGAGCCTGCCGGTCGGCGGCGGCCAGAAGCAACTCGCCGCGCTGCTGGAGGGCAACTACTCCCCGGCGCGCGGCCACAACCTCAAGGTCACCTTCGAGTACCTGGATCCGGACCGGGACGTGGCCCATGACCAGCAGACGCGCTGGAGCGTCCTCTACGAGTACTCCCCCATACAGTTCGTGCAGATACGCGGCGGGGCGCGCTTCAATGATGGCATCCCGCAGGCGCCCGAGCAGCACCTGAAGGTCTACTTCGTCGAGCTACACGGATTTTTCTGACTTGCGCCGCAGCTCCCGCGGCAGCGCGAAGAACACGTGCTCCTCGCGGCCGGCGATCTCCGCCGGCGTGTGCCCGCCCCACTCCTTCAGCTGCTGCAGTACCTCCTGCACCAGCACCTCCGGGGTCGAGGCGCCCGCGCTCACGCCCACCGCGCGCTTGCCCTGGAACCACTCGGCGCGCAGGTCCGCCGCGCCGTCGATGAGGTAGCCGGGGATCCCGGCGCGCTCGGCGAGCTCGCGCAGCCGGTTGGCGTTGGAGCTGGCGCGTGAGCCCACGATCAGCAGCACGTCGCACTGCTCCAGGAGCTTCTTCACCGCGTCCTGGCGGTTCTGGGTGGCGTAGCAGATGTCCTCGTGGCGCGGCGTCGCCAGGTCGGGGAAGCGCGCCTGCAGGGCGGCGGCGATCTCCGCGGTGTCATCCATCGAGAGCGTCGTCTGGGTCACGAACGCCAGGCGCTGCGGGTCGCGCACCTGCAGCTGCGCCACGTCCTTGACGTCCTGCACCAGGTGGATGCGACCGCCGAAACTGGTGTCAAAGCGCCCCATGGTGCCCTCCACCTCCGGGTGGCCGGCGTGGCCGATCAGGAGCACGTCGCGGCCCTCGCGGGCGTAGCGCTGCACCTCCATGTGCACCTTGGTCACGAGCGGGCAGGTGGCGTTGAAGACGGTGAGCTGGCGCGTGCGCGCCTCCGCCTCCACCGCGCTCGAGACCCCGTGGGCGGAGAAGATCACGGTGCTCGCCTCGGGCACCTCGGCGAGCTCGTCCACGAATACCGCGCCCATGGCGCGCAGCCGCTCGACCACGTGGCGGTTGTGCACCACCTCGTGGCGCACGTAGATCGGGCGGCCGAACAGCTCAAGGGCGCGCTCGACGATGTCGATGGCGCGGTCCACGCCGGCGCAGAAGCCGCGGGGGTTGGCGAGGAAGACCTGCATCATGTTCGCACCTTGTTGGCAGCCAGGCTCTCGAGCAGCGCGTCCAGGATCAAAAGACACGCGCCGACGGTGATGGCGGAATCGGCGAGGTTGAACGCCGGGAAGTAATGCGCGCCCCAGTGCACGTGGATGAAGTCGACCACCCGGGCGTGGCTCAGGCGGTCGATCATGTTGCCGAGCGCGCCGCCGATGATCAGGGCCAGCCCGCAGGCGAGCAGGCCCTGGCGGGTGCCCTGCAGGCGGCGCAGCCACGCGAGCAGCACCGCGCTCACGCCGAGCGCGAGCAGCACGAACAGCCAGCGCTGCCAGCCGTTGGCGTCCGCCAGGAAGCTGAAGGCGGCACCGGTGTTGTAGGTGAGGATGATGTCGAGCACCGGCGCCACGTGCACGCGCTCAAAGAGCGCGAAGTGCTGCACGATCCAGGCCTTCAGCAGCTGGTCGAGCACGATGACCGCGGCCGTCAGCGGCAGCCAGCGCCAGCCGCTCTGCCACAGCGGCAGCGTGCGTGCGGCGTCCGCGACGCCGCTCCCGATCCCGCTCTTGCTCAGTTCACTCACACAAACTCCCGCCGCTCGCCCGGTCCCTCGACGTTGCTGACGCAGCGCAGGCACAGCTGTGGGTGGCGGCTGTCCGCACCGACATCGGCGCGGCGCTGCCAGCAGCGCACGCACTTGGGCTCCTGGGTCGGCGCCAGCGTGATCCACACCCCGCTGGCGGCGGCGTTCGGCGCCGGCACCGCCTGCGGCGGCGGCGCGGCGCACTCGTGCACGTCGGCGTGCGAGGTGATGAGCAGGAAGCGCAGCTCCGGCCCCAGCGCGGAGAGGCGCGGGTACGCGGCGCTCGTGCAGTAGACCTCCACGCGCGCCTCCAGCGGCGCCCCGATCGCGCCCGTATCGCGCAGCTTCTCCAGCTCGCGCGTGACGTCGGCGCGCAGCCCCAGCAGTCCCTGCCAGTCTAGCGCATCGGCCGGCGCCTCCGGCAGCTGATGCCAGGTGGCGTGGAACACCGACTCGGGCCGCTCGCCGGGCAGGTGGCGCCACGCCTCCTCGGCGGTGAAGGACAGGATGGGCGCCAGCCAGCGCACCATGCTCTCGGCGATGTGGAACATGACCGTCTGGGCCGAGCGGCGCGCGGCACCGGCCAGCGCGGTGGTGTACATGCGGTCCTTGATGACATCCAGGTACAGCCCGCCCAGGTCCACGGTGCAGAAGTTGTGCACCTTCTGGTAGATGAGGTGGAAGGCGTAGCGGCGGTAGGCGTCGGTGATCTCCGCCTGCAGCGCGCGCGTGCGCAAGAGCACCCAGCGATCCAGCGCCACCAGCTCGCCCACCGGCAGCGCGTGCTGCGCGGGGTCGAAGCCGTGCAGGTTGCCGAGCAGGAAGCGCAGCGTGTTGCGCATGCGGCGGTAGGAGTCCGCCATGCGCTTGAGGATCTCGTCGGACACCGCGATCTCGTTGGCGTAGTCGGTGGCGGAGACCCACAGGCGCAGCACGTCGGCGCCGAGGCTGTTCACCACCTTCTGCGGGGCGATGACGTTGCCGAGGGACTTGGACATCTTGCGGCCCTTCTCATCGACCGTGAAGCCGTGCGTCAGCACGCCACGGTAGGGCGCGCGCTCGTACAGCGCCTCGGACATGAGCAGCGAGGAGTGAAACCAGCCGCGATGCTGATCGGAGCCCTCCAGGTACAGCTCCACCGGGGCCGCGATCTCGGGGCGCTCGGTGCCGACGCATTCGAACGACAGCCCCGAGTCCGCCCACACGTCCATGACGTCGGTGACCTTGTCGTAGTGCTCGGCCTCGGCGCCGAGCAGCTCGTGCGCCTCGAGCGAGAACCAGCCCTCGATGCCCTCCTGCGCCACGCGCGCCGCCGCGGCCTCGATCAGCTCCTGGGTGCGCGGGTGCAGCTCCCCGGACGCCTTGTGCACGAACAGCGGGATCGGCACGCCCCAGGTGCGCTGGCGCGAGATGCACCAGTCCGGACGGGACTCGATCATGCCGGTGATGCGCTGCTCGCCCCAGGCCGGCGTCCACTGCACGCCCTTGATGTCGCGCAGCGTGTGCTCGCGCAGGCGCGCGCGCTCCATGCTGATGAACCACTGCGGCGTGGCGCGGAAGATCACCGGCGACTTGTGACGCCAGCACACCGGATAGCTGTGCCGGAAGCTCTCCTCGTGCAGCAGCTCGCCCGCCGCAAGCAGCGCCGCGCTGATGACGGGGTTCGCCTCATCGACACGCAGCCCGGCCACGAGCGGCGTGCCGGGCAGGAAGCGGCCGTCGTTGCCCACCGGGTTCGCCACCGCCAGTCCGTAGCGCTGGCCGACCGCGAAGTCCTCCTGGCCGTGGCCGGGCGCGGTATGCACCGCGCCGGTGCCGGCCTCCAGCGTCACGTGCTCGCCGAGGATCACCGGCACCTCCCGCTCCTGCAGCGGGTGGCGCAGCTTCAGGCCCTCGAGCGCGCGGCCCTCGAAGCGGGCCAGCACCGCGGCAGCTTGCATGCCGTAGCGCTCAAGGCACGTCTGCATCAGCTCCGCGGCCAGGATCAGGCGGCGCACGCGCTCCCCGGCGTGCGCTTCCACCAGCACGTACTGGAACTCCGCGCGCAGCGCCACCGCCTGGTTGGCCGGCAGCGTCCACGGCGTGGTCGTCCAGATGACGACATCGACCGCCGTGCTGCCGAGCGCGCCGGCCTCAAGTCCGGCGCGCACCGCGAGCTCCGCGTTGGCGATTACGCGGAAGCCCACATCGATCGCCGGCGAGACGCGCTCCTCGTACTCGACCTCGGCCTCGGCGAGCGCCGAGCGGCAGTCGAGGCACCAGTGCACCGGCTTCACGCCCTTGTAGAGGTGGCCGTTCTTGATGATCTTGCCGAAGGCGCGCAGCTGCTGCGCCTCGTAGCCCGGCGCCATGGTGAGATACGGCCGCTCCCAGTCCCCCAGGATCCCGAGGCGCTTGAAGTCCTGGCGCTGCAGGTCGATCTGCTCGTGCGCGTAGGCGCGGCAGGCGGCGCGAAAGGCGCGCGCGTCGAGCTTGTGCCCGGGGCGCCCGTGCTTCTTCTCCACCTGCAGCTCGATCGGCAGGCCGTGGCAGTCCCACCCGGGGATATAGGGGGAGTCGTAGCCGTCGAGCGAGCGCGACTTGACCACGACGTCCTTGAGGATCTTGTTGACCGCGTGGCCGATGTGGATGGCGCCGTTGGCGTAGGGCGGTCCGTCGTGCAGTACGAAGCGTGGCCGCCCGCGCGCCCGCTCGCGCAGCTTCGCGTAGGTGCCACGCTCGTCCCAGGCGCGCACCGCCGCCGGTTCGCGCTGCGCCAGGTCCGCCTTCATCGGGAAGGAAGTCTGCGGCAGGTTGATGGTGTGTTTGTAATCGGCCATGTCGTCCCGTTCGTCCTAAGCGTTCAGGATGCGGCGCGCCTCGGCCGCATCGGCATGCATCTGCGCGGTGAGCGCCGCGAGCGAGGCGAAGTGCGCCTCCTCGCGCAGCTTCGCCACGAACTCCACCGCGATCTCGCGACCATAGAGGTCGCCCTGGAAATCAAACACGTGCGCCTCGAGCAGCGCCTCGGTGCCGGCGACCGTCGGGCGCGTGCCCAGGCTCGCCACCCCGGCGAGCGGCGCGCCGGCAATGCCGTGCACGCGCACCGCGAAGACGCCGGCCACCGGGGCGCGCCGGCGCTTGAGCGGCAGGTTGGCGGTGGGGAACCCGAGATCCCGCCCGAGGCGCCGGCCCGCCACCACGCGCGCGCACATCGACCAGGGCCTTCCGAGCCAGCGCGCGGCGCGCGCGAAGTCCCCCGCCGCGAGCGCGGCGCGCACGCCGCTGCTGCTGATGCGCTCCCCGTCCAGCGTCACCGCCGGCAGCACCTCGACCTCGAAGCCGAGCGTGCTCCCGGCCTGCGCGAGCACCTCGGCGGTCGCGGCCCCCTGGCGGCCGAAGCGAAAGTCGTGCCCCACCACGATGCTGCAGGCGCCCAGCTGCTGCGAGAGCACCCGGGCGAATTCCTGCGCCGACAGGTTACGCAAAGCCTCATCGAAGCGCAGCACGCACAGGTAGTCGAGCGGCCAGGCCTGCAGGATGCGCCAGCGCTCGCGCAGGCTCGTCAGGCGCGCCGGCGGGTCCTTGGGCTGCAGGTACTCGCGCGGCATCGGCTCGAAGGTCACCACCACCGCAGGCTGCGCGGCGGCCGCCGCGCGCTCGATGAGGCGCGCGAGCATCGCCTGGTGCCCGAGGTGCAGCCCGTCGTAGGCGCCGATGGTGAGCACGCAGCCCGGGCTGGGGCGGCGCAGTCCGGCAGGTCCGCGGATGAGCCTCATGGAGTTAACTTATTGATCCTGGAAGATTTATTGACGAGCCGGAGCTGCGCGGCGCGGCCCGCGGCCAGTTTATGTGAATGTGGGCGCCTCTGCCGCGTTCGCAAGCTTGCGACGCGTTGACAAGCACAGGTCGGATAGGGAGACTACCGGCCCCCGCGACCCGGCGGGCGTACGGTAAACAGGAAGATTTCGTGGCCAATACCAAGTCCGCCGAGAAGGCTGCCCGACAGGCTGAGAAGCACCGCGCCCGCAACGTGGCGCTGCGGTCACGCATGCGCACGGCCGTGCGCACGGTGACGACGGCCATCGCCGGGGGCAACAAGGAGGCGGCCAAGACCGGCTACCAGGAGGCGGTCCCGGTGATCGACTCGCTGGTCAGCAAGCAGATCATTCACCGCAACAAGGCTGCGCGGCACAAGAGCCGTCTGGCGGCCCGTATCCGCGCAATGCAGTGAGGTTGTGATGAACGCGAACGACAAGGTCCGCATCCCGATCCCGGTTATTCCGACCCCTCTGAAGCTGCGCCCGGCAGCCCGGCGCCAGCATCTGCTGGAGCTGATGCGCGCCCGCGTGCCAGCCGGTCGTGCTCCTCCAAGAAAGTCATAACCGCCTCGCACAGCTGGCGCGTGCCCGCGCCGGTGGCCCCGGAGATGAGGAAGTGCGGCCCGCGGTAGCGTAGGGCCCGCACGATGGCGCGCGCGCGCTTGTGCGCCTGCGCTTCCGGCAGCAGATCCATCTTGTTGATGACGAGCCAGCGCGGCTTCACCGCCAGATCCTTGCTGAACTTCTTCAGCTCCCTGACGATTGCGCGCGCGTCCTTAACCGGGTCAGCCTCCGGGTCCGGCGGCAGCAGGTCCACCAGGTGCAGCAGCAGGCGCGTGCGCTGCAGGTGCCGCAGGAAGCGCATGCCGAGCCCGGCCCCGTCCGCGGCGCCCTCGATGAGCCCGGGAATGTCGGCCATCACGAAGCTGCGGTGCTGCCCGACGTCCACCACGCCCAGGTTCGGGTGCAGCGTCGTGAAGGGATAGTCGGCGACCTTCGGCCTGGCGGCCGACACGGCACGGATCAGGGTCGACTTGCCGGCGTTGGGCAGCCCGAGCAGCCCCACGTCCGCGATCACCTTGAGTTCAAACTCCAGCGAGCGCTTCTCCCCGGGCAGGCCCGGCCCGAACTGGCGCGGCGAGCGGTTGGTGCTCGACTTGAAGCGCTGGTTGCCCCAGCCGCCCTTGCCGCCACGCGCCACCAGCAGCTCGTCGCCGTCGCGCGTGAGATCCCCCAGCACCTCCTGGGTTTCCAGGTCGCGCACCACGGTGCCGATCGGCACCGGCACGTACAGGTCACCGCCGCCGCGGCCGGTGCAGTCGTTCGCGCCTCCCGGCTCCCCGTGGCCGGCCTTGAAGGTGCGCTCGATGCGAAAGTCCGCGAGCGTGTTGATGCCCGAGGCGGCGCGCAGATACACGCTGCCGCCGTGCCCGCCGTCGCCACCGTCGGGGCCACCAAAGGGCACGAACTTCTCGCGCCGGAAGCTGGTGCTGCCACGGCCGCCGTTGCCCGCCTGCACCCGTGCCTTTGCCTCATCGACGAACTTCATCGGGGTCCTTACCTGCCGCGGCGCCCGTGCCGCGGACGCCTGCCGCAACTCTAGCGCATCGGCCGGCCGGGCAGCGCTCGGGGCGCGCGCGAAAAAGCGCGCCGTGTTGACGCCTGCGCCAACTCGTCCTAGAGTAATTTCGAAGATGCGATAAAACTATATCGATAATCGATAATCAGGCGATGCACCGGTGCCGCCGTGGCGCGGCACCCCGCGCATCCCTGAATAAGGGGAGACAGGCATGCGTGCGGGTAACAAGGGGGGCGCGGGCTCCCGTCGGGGTGCTTGGGGAGCGCTGCTGGGGCTGGCCGGCGCGCTGGCGCTGCTGCCGCCGGCGGCACGGGCGCAGGCGGCGCTGGAGGAGGTCACCGTCACCGCGCAGCGCACCACCGAGCGGCTGCAGGACGTGCCGGTCGCCGTCACGGCGATCTCCGCCGACGAGCTCACCGCGCGCGAGGTGCGCCAGGCGGGTGACATCACCGCCTACGTGCCGAACATGCTGCTCAACTCCCCGTATGGCCCGGAGGCGCAGCCCACCTTCACCCTGCGCGGCGTGACCACGCAGGACTTCAGCCAGAACCAGTCGAGCCCGATCGCCATGTACGTCGACGAAGTCTACAAGGCGGTCGGCGCGGTGCAGGCGCTGCAGGTCTATGACCTCGATCGTGTCGAGGTGCTGCGCGGACCGCAGGGTACGCTGTACGGCAAGAACGCCACCGGCGGCGCGGTGAGCTTCTTCTCCAGGAACCCGAGCCTCGCGCAGTACGACGGCTACGTCACCCTCGGCGCCGGCAACTACCACGACTACTCGGTGCGCGCCGCCGTCGGCGGGCCGATCGTCGATGACGCGCTCGGCTGGCGCGTGGCGCTGTTGTACGAGAAGCGCGACGGCTGGGTCGACAGCGTGGTGCCGAACGTGGAGCCGCTGAACGGCGTGGACGCCCTCGCCGCGCGCCTCTCGCTGCTCGCCCGGCCCACCGACACCCTGACGGCCACCCTCAAGGCCTCCTTCAGCCGCTCCGGGGGCACTCCCTACGGGGCGCACGCGCTCAACAACGACCCGAGCGTCACCGGCTTCAGCGGCAACATCGACTGGTTCGACAACGGCGCCAAGTACGCGGTGCACAAGGACATCCGCAACGACAGCGTGTCGCTGAAGATCGACTGGCAGCTCAGCGCGCACCTGACGCTCACCTCGGTGAGCGGCTACGACTACGGGCGCTGGTACGAGAAGAGCGATGACGGCGGGCTGCCGATCACCGTGCGCCTGGATGACCCCAACACCTACTTCTCGAGCGTGAACGCGTTCTCGCAGGAGATCCGCATCGCCTCCCACGACGCCGGCGCCTTCAACTGGCTGGGGGGCCTGTATTACGGGCGCGAGAGCACCCACCCCACGGTCGAGTTCCACTTCTTCGACGGCTACCAGACCTGCTGCTTCTTCCCGCAGGTGCCGCCGAGCAGCCCGGGCGTGCCGCTGCCGCTGTGGGGCTTCGATGAATACAACAACTTCGAGCAGGTGAAGGACAGCCGCGCGGTGTTTCTCAACGCCACCCTCGACATGACGCCAACCGTCACGCTGCGCGCCGGCGTGCGTTACACCAAGGACAAGATCACGATCAGCAACTTCTATGCGCTCGAGGGCGGACTCGCGAACCCGGGACCGGTGGGCTATGCCCCCGACGGCGGCGTCACCTGGTGGACGCAGACGATCGGCGCCCAGCCGGGCGCGCGCAGCTACTTCCAGACCGGCCTGGCGCCGCCGGGCGCCACGGTGCCCGCCTTCACCGACGACAACGACAACGTGAGCGGCAAGGTCGGCATCGACTGGAAGCCCAGTGAGGACCTGCTCACCTACTTCAGCGTCAGCCAGGGCTACCGCGGCGCCGCCTTCAACGGCCAGGCGTTCAACGACCCCTCGGAGCTTAACTTCGCGGCTCCGGAGAAACTCACCTCGTACGAGCTCGGACTCAAGAGCGAGCTGTGGAACCGCCGCGGCACCTTCAACGCCGCCCTCTTCCACTACGACTACCGCAACCAGCAGTTCCTCGACGCCTTCACGCTGCCCGGCGGACTGGGCACCGGGTTCCACACGGTCAACGCGCCCAAGTCGCGCGTCGATGGCGCGGAATTCGAATTCCGCGCCAAGGCGACGGAGGACCTGGAGGTGCTGGCGAACCTGGGCCTGATGCACAGCAAGTACGTCGAGCTCACGCTGCACGCGGGCGCGCGCGTGTGCTGTGTCGGCAACCAGCTGATCCAGGCGCCCGACTACAACGCCAACCTGAGCGTCGACTGGCGCTTCGCCCACCTGCAGGCCGGCGACCTGCGGCTGTTCCTCGACGGCAACTACTACGGCAAGCAGTACTTTGATGCCTTCAACACCGAGCGCATCGCCCAGGGCGCCTACGGGCTCGCCAACGGCCGGATTTCCTTCGAAAGCACCGGCAAGCGCGGCTTCGCCATCGGGGCGTGGATCAAGAACATGACCAACCGCCAGTACCTCGCCTACGGGCTCAACCAGAAGGATGCCGATACCGGGGCACTGGGCTTCGACTACGGGCTCGTGGGTGAGCCGCGCACGTACGGGGCCGACGTTACGCTGCGCTTCTGAGCGCGGGGGACTTCAGGGAGCAGGCGCCGGTGCGGCGGGCCGCGCGGCGCAGGCCTGCGCGGGCGCGCAGGCGTGGGCAGTTCAGGCCTGCGCCTTCGGCGGCACGATGCTGACGTACATGCGCTGCTCGGCACCCTTCTTCTGGAACTGCACCGTGCCGCTCACCTTGGCGAACAGGGTGTGATCGGTGCCGGTGCCGACGTTGGTGCCGGCGCGCACCTGGGTACCGCGCTGGCGCACGATGATGTTGCCGGCGAGCACCGTCTCGCCGCCGAAGCGCTTGACGCCGAGGCGTTTGGAGTGTGAATCGCGGCCGTTCTTGGTACTGCCGCCTGCCTTTTTATGTGCCATGTCCGATCCTTAAACGCGCTCGGGCTTCAGCCTGCGCTGATGTCCGTGACCTTCACTTCGGTGAAATGCTGGCGGTGGTTCTTCTGGCGCAGGTAGTGCGCGCGGCGCTTGAACTTCACGATCGACACCTTGGCCCCCCGGCCATGGCGCACCACCGTGGCCAGGACCTTGCCGCCCTTGAGCGTCGGCTTGCCAATGGTGACGTCCGCGCCCTCACCGACCAGGAGCACCTCGGCGAAGGTGACGGTGGCGCCCGGCTCCGCGTCGAGCTTCTCCACGCGCAGCACGCCGTCCTTCGTCACCCGATACTGTTTGCCGCCCGTGGCGATGACCGCGTACATAGTCGTGTATAGAGGTATTGGGGGTTACGGAAAGGCCGCGCATTCTACTGGCGCACCCGCCCCCGGTCAAACAGCGTTTTCCCCAAGAGCGACAGGCACTTAGCCCGCCTCCCGGGAGCCCGTTCCGCCGCCGGTGCTTCATTTCTCCAAAAGCGCTCCGGTCGGCTACGATGCGCTAAGCCCAAATGAACGCATCCCTCTTCGAACACCCGCTCCCGGTCGCGATGACGCTCTCGGAGATCCGCGCCCTGGTGCAGCCGGACCTGCGCGCGGTGGATGCGGTCATCCGCTCGCGCCTGAAGAGCGCCGTGCCGCTGGTGGACCAGATCGCCGAGCACATCATCTCCGGCGGCGGCAAGCGGCTGCGGCCGATGATGGTGGTGCTGGCCGCCCGGGCCTGCCGCATCGAGGGGGACGCCCACGTCGAGGCGGCCGCCTTCATCGAGTTCATCCACACCGCCACCCTGCTGCACGATGACGTGGTGGACGGCTCCTCGCTGCGCCGCGGCCGGGACACGGCGAACCGCGTATTCGGCAACCAGGCGAGCGTGCTGGTGGGCGACTTCGTCTACTCACGCGCCTTCCAGATGATGGCCTCCCTCGCCTGCCAGCCGGTCATGCAGATCATGGCCGAGGCCACCAACGTGATCGCCGAGGGCGAGGTGCTGCAGCTGATGAACGCGCGCGACCCGGACACCACCGAGGCGCGCTACCTGGAGGTCATCTACCGCAAGACCGCGAAGCTCTTCGAGGCCGGCGCCGAGGTGGCCGCCGTGCTCGCCGGCGTGGCGCCCCAGGTGCGCCACGCGCTCGCCGCCTACGGGCGCCACGTCGGCACCGCCTACCAGCTGGTGGATGACGTGCTCGATTACCGCTCCAACCCCAAGGAGCGCGGCAAGAACCTGGGGGATGATCTGGCCGAGGGCAAACCCACGCTGCCGCTCATCCACGCGCTGAAGAACGGCAGCGGCGAACAGCGCGCCGCCATCCGCGAGGCCATCAAGCGCGGCGGCATCGCGCAGCTGGAACCGGTGATCGCCGCCATCGATTCCAACGGCGGACTGGAGTACGCCGCGCAGCTCGCCCGCGAGCAGTCCGAACTAGCGCTCGCCGCCCTGGGCGCGCTGCCGGACTCCACTTACCGCAGCGGCCTGGCCGCGCTGGCGCGCTTCGCCGTCGAGCACAAGACCTAAAGACCTCGGCGGGC
>Ga0209811_10000319_pt1 | contig 21717 bp, 22 predicted proteins | sample Coa_R1_6_FD_187161 | JGI IMG/M metagenome (GOLD analysis project Ga0209811, IMG submission 187161) | Surface soil microbial communities from Centralia Pennsylvania, which are recovering from an underground coalmine fire. - Coalmine... | ecosystem: Environmental > Terrestrial > Soil >... | reverse complement strand
CGAAGCCGTTCGGTTTCATGCGCTTCGAGCCCGGGCCCGGCCTCGGCGGCCACTGCCTGCCGGTCGACCCCTTCTACCTCTCGTGGAAGGCGCGTCAGTTCGACTTCTACACCGAGTTCATCGAGCTGGCGGGCAAGGTCAACCAGAACATGCCGTACTTCTGCCGCTCGCTGATCTCGCAGGCCTTGAACCACGGCGCCCAACGCTCCCTGAGCGGCTCGAAGGTCCTCGTGCTCGGCGTCGCCTACAAGGCGAACGTCTCCGACATGCGCGAGTCGCCGGCGCTCAAGCTGATCGAGCTGCTGCGCACGGCGGGCGCCGACGTCGCCTACCACGACCCGTACGTGCCCGAGCTGACGAAGTACGGCCTCAGCTCGCAGCCGCTCGAGCCTGGCGACTACGACTGCGTCACGATCGTCACCGCGCACGGGTCGATCGACTACGACGATGTCGTAGAGCGGTCGACGCTCGTGGTCGACCTGCGCAACGCGACCGGCAGGAACGGCCGTGTGGACGGCAAGGTCTGGAAGCTATGACCCGGCTCGGGCAAGCGGGTCTCGGCGCATGGGGCAAGAACCTCGCGCGCAACTTCGACGAAATCGCCGACCTCGCCTGGCTCTGCGACGCCGACGAGTCGAGGCGACGGGAGTTCGCCGCGCGCTATCCGAGCGCGCGGGTCACCGGAGACTTCGAGGAGCTGCTCGCCGACCCGGAGCTCGAGGCGGTCGTGGTGGCAACACCGGTGCCGACGCACTACGAGCTTGCGAAGCTCGCGCTCGAGGCGGGGAAGCACGTATTCGTCGAGAAGCCGCCGGCGATGCGCGCGCACGAGATGGAAGAGCTCTGCGACCTGGCCGAGGAGCGTGACCTCGTCCTGATGCCGGGCCACCTGCTGCTCTACCACCCCGCCGTCAACATGCTCAAGCGCCTCGTCGACGGCGGCGATCTCGGGGACGTCCTCTGCGTCTACTCGAACCGCCAGAACCTCGGCGTGATCCGCCGGCACGAGAACGCTCTCCTCTCGCTGGGCGTCCACGATTTGTCGGTCATCCTCTACCTGCTTGAGGAGGAACCGACTGAGGTCTGGGCGCACGGGAACGCGTTCCTGAACGAGGGCGTCGAGGACATCGTCTTCTGCTACCTCCGCTTCCCCTCGGGGAAGATCGCGCACATGCACCTCTCCTGGCTCGATCCCCACAAGATGCGGAAGATCACCGTCGTCGGCCGCGAGAAGATGGTCGTCTTCGACGACATGGAGCTCGAGCGCAAGGTGACGGTCTACGACAAGGCGCCGTGGCACCCGACGGCGACGTGGGGCGAATGGCAGACGCGCTCGGGCGACATCTTCAGCCCGAAGGTGCCGAACGACGAGCCGCTGCGCCTCGAGTGCCTGCACTACCTCGACCTCGTCGCCGGCAACGGCGACCGCCGCAAGCCGGCGCGCGACGGCCTGGCGGTCGTTCAGGCGCTCGAGCAGCTCCAATCCTCGCTCGTCGCCGCCCCCGCGTGACAACTCTACGCCTGCGGTGATCGCGGACTTCATGCAAGAGAGGCGCGCGTGACTGAGGTCGCCGAGACCGCGATCGTCTACCCGGGGACGGTCGTCGGCGAGGGCTGCAAGATCCTGGACTACGCCGTCGTCGGCAAGCAGCCGACGCTCTCGCCGCGCTCGACCGCCAAGCGCGAGGACCTGCCGCCGCTCGTGCTCGGCGCCGGGACGATCGTCTCGACCGGCGCGGTCGTCTTCGCCGGGACGACGATCGGCGAGCGCGTGATCGTTGGCGACCAGGCCTGCGTGCGCGAGCGCTGCACGATCGGCGACGACGTCGTCATCGGCCGCGGCTCGCTGGTCGAGAACGACACGTCGGTCGGCGCGCTGACGAAGATCCAGGCGCACGCGTACATCACGGCCTACTCGCTGCTCGAGGACAACGTCTTCATCGCGCCGTGCGTGATCACGACGAACGACAACTACATGGGGCGCACGGAGAAGCGGCACGAGCTGATCAAGGGCCCGACGATCCGCCGCGGCGCGCGCGTCGGCGGCGGCTCGGTGCTGCTGCCAGGGATCGAGATCGGTGAGGAGGCATTCATCGGGGCCGGCGCCGTCGTCCTGCGCGACGTGCCGGCCAAGGCCGTGATGGTCGGCTCGCCGGCGCGGCAGATCCGCGACGTTCCCGACGAAGAACTACTCGACTAGAACGCGAACTTGATCCGGTAGGCGCCGTGGTAGGTGCTGCTGTCCGGCGCCAGCTTGACCTGCACGTAGTACCAGCCGGCCTTCGGCGCCCGGTAGCGGACGTGCTCGGGCACGCCCGGCCCGTGAATCGAGCGGCGGGCGCGGAGATCGGACGTGGCGCCGGCCAGCGAGGTGAGGCCGGGCTTCCACAGGAAGAGCGACGGGTCGATGTCGGTGGCGCTGCGGACGACCACCGAGAGCCGCTGGCCCTTGTCCAGGTGGACCCTGTAGACGTCGTTCGGGTCGTCGTACGAGTCGAGCGTCGCGGTGAACGCCCGCGGCGTCGCCACGATCGCGGACTCGTCCCCGGCGTCGTCGTTCGGCTCGAGCCGGTCCGGCGCCGGCAGCGGGTACACCAAGTCGTTGAGCGCTGCGTCGACGTCGAGCCTGCCGGCGCCGCTCAGCGCGTCCGGGCCGATGGTGCACTCGACGCAGCCGTTCGCGGGCGTAGCATCGTCGGCGCTGAGCTTCAGGATCGTGCTCGCCTGGTCGGGCCGTAGGGCCGGCACCTCCCCGAAGAGGAGCGCGGCGGCCGCGGACACCTGCGGTGCCGCGAACGACGTGCCGTCGGCGTGCCGAAAGTCGCTCGTGCCGCAGATCGAGTAGCCCTGCTCGACGCAGCCGGCGAAGCGCGCGGTCAGGGCCTTGGGGAAGAGCGAGAAGATGTCCATGCCCGGCGCGGCAAGGTCGACGTACTGCTTGTCCCGGTTCGAGAATGTCGGCACGTTCCCCGAACGCCCGTAGGCGGCGACACCGAGCACGTGTGGGAATGCCGCGGGGTAGCTCGCGTACGGCCAGGGCTTCGTCGGCGCGTCCTCGCCGTTGCCGGCGGCCGCGACGACCAGCACGCCGCGGCGCACGGCGAACTCGATCGCCTGCTTCTCCATCGCCGAGTAGCCGTCGACCGTCGAGTCGCCGGGGTCGCGGGTGCTGCCGATGCTGAGGTTGATCACGCGCGCGCGCATGCGAACCGCCCAGCGAATCGCTCGGGCCTCGGCCTTCGGGGGGATCGAGCCGTCGTCGCGCACGACCTTTGCGACCAGCAGGCGCGCGGGAGGCGCCAGGCCGGCGATGCCCGCGCCGTTGTCGGCAATCGCCGCGATCTCGCCGGCCACGAACGTGCCGTGCCCGATGGAGTCCGTGGTCGGAGAGCCGCCGACGAAGCTCTTCGAGGCGACGATGCGGTTCTTCAGCTCGGGATGCCCCGCGTCGACGCCCGAGTCGATCACCGCCACGCGGACCGTGGGGAGCTGCTTGGCGGTGTCGAAGGTGTCGAGGGCGTGGTCACGCCCGACGTACCACTGCCGCGAGAGGAACGGGTCGTTCGGCTGCTGGGCGCTGCCGGCGACCGCCGCCGGAACCGCGACCGCGGCCGCGAGGCCGGCCACGACCAGCGCGCGTCTCATGCCGGCACCACGGTCAGCACCGGCGAGACGCCGGGGGCGAAGCCGTTGCCCGGGACGATCCGGGCCCGGTACGCGCCGGGCACCAGGTTGAGGACGGCCTGGAACGAGCCGTCGCTCGCGGGAGTGGCCTGCGCCACCGTCGTCCAGGTGCCGTTCGTGCCTTGCCGCTGCACCTGGACGGGCACGCCGGAGCTGAACGGCCTGACGGTTCCCGAGACCGACGTGTGGTCGGTCGACGCGCTCAGCCGCACCGACGGCGCGACCGAGAGCCGCACGACCGCGCTGCGGACGATCCCGGAGGAGATCCGGTAGTCGGTCGTCACCTTCGGGGAGACCGTGGCCGTGACCTTGCCGTTGCGCGAGGTGAGGACCGCGAGCGGCTTCCACTGTCCGCCGTAGGCACGCGAGTCGAGCGTCACGCGCGGCATCCCGCGGGCCACGCCGGTCAAGTGCGTCGTCGTGCCGTACTCGAGCGGCCCGGCCGGCGGCGTGATCGTCATCGCGCCGATCGTGAACCACGTCGAGCGCAGGCCCATCGCCGCGCGGGCGGTCGAGCCGCTGATGGTCTTCGTGCCCTTCGTCCCGACCAGCGTCAGGGTCCGGACGCGGCCCGAGGGCGCGGCGTCCGCGCGAACGTCGAGCAGCGTCCCTCGCGCGCCGAGTTTCTTGCCGAGCTGGACGGCCCCGAACTGGAGCGGGCCCCAGTTGTGGTACGGCGAGAGCGTGTCGTAGGGGTCCGGTACCGAGACCAGGTACGGCAGCGGCTTGGAGCCCGTCCAGACGTCCTGCACGTTCGCCGTGCGGCCGCCCGAGCTGGAGGAGAAGAACGTCTCGGCGACCTCACCGTCGAAGAGCACGACCTTGCCGGCGGTGGCGTCGACCGCATCCCGGCCGGCCTGCGACTCTGCCGCGATGCCGCCGTACACCTGGCTGCGCGTGTCCGGGTAGAGGTCGAAGTCGCTGCCGGCCTCGAGGTGCGAGAGCGCGTACGAGCGCGCGACCACGGCCTGCGCCTCGAGCGCCTCGGCGGGCCAGCGGTCGGGCATCTCGCTCGGGACGACGCCGTAGAGGTACGACTCGAGCCCGACGACGTTCACGACCCGGACCCGCTTGCCCCCCGTGACGCGGAACGTGCCGCGGTAGGCATGTCCGCCGAGCGTGAGCGCCTGCGTGCCCGGCGAGAAGACGAGCGGGCTCGGCAGCGCCTTCGCGCTGGCGGCGAGCTTCAGCTTCAACCCCGGGCCGAGCTTCTGCTGGCCGGCAGGGAGCTTGTGAGCCTTGCCGGAGCCGTCGACGACCGAGAAGGGCGCCTTCGACGAGATCACGATGCTCTTCGCGGCCGGCGAGAGGAGCACGCGAACGCGCTTCACCGGAGCGGCGCCGAGCTCCGTTCCCGGGAAGTAGTGCGCGACGATCTGGTCGTACGTCCAGCCGTGCAGCGCATAGCCGTACGCGCCGTACTGCGCCATCCCGACGCCGTGCCCCCAGCCGTGGCCGGAGACGAAGAAGGCGCCGCCCGTCGGCTTGGCGGCAGGCGTCGACACCGGCGCTGCAAGCCCGAGAGCGGCCAGAAGAGTTGCTGCGAATGTGCTGACCATCGCCTTGTTAGGCCGGTGCGCGACGCAAAAGGACCTGGCTGGACGCCGCAGCCGGACTCTGAGGGTAGCGCACGTACCAGCGATTTTCGGCAGAACTGGCCGAAACATCACAGTTTCCGTCCTCGACCGTCGGGGGAAGGCTTGACCTGATGCCCGTCGATACCCAACTCCTGCCGCCCCGCTACCGCTCCCCCCGCCGAATCGGCCGAGGCGCGATGGGCGACATCTACCTCGCAACGGACGACGTGCTCGGCCGCGAGGTGGCCGTGAAAGCGTTGGCCGACCGCTACGCCGCCGATGAGAGCATCCGGCAGCGCTTCAAGCGCGAGGCGCTCTCGGCGGCGCGGCTCTCGAGCGAGCCGGGCGCGATCACGATCTACGACGTCGGCGAATGGGAAGGGCGTCCGTTCATCGTGATGGAGCACCTCGCCGGTGGCTCCCTCGAGGAGCGGCTGCGCCGCGAGAGCGCTCAACCGCCGGCCCGAGTGGTCGCGTGGCTCGAGCAGGCGGCCGCCGCGCTCGACGCCGCGCACCGCCACGGCGTCGTCCACCGGGACGTCAAGCCCGCCAACCTACTCCTGAACGACCGCGGAGAGGTGCGCGTGGCCGACTTCGGCATCGCGAGCGCGGCCGGGATGGACTCGATGACCCTCACCGGCACGGTACTGGGCACGGCTGGCTACCTCTCGCCCGAGCAGGCGCAGGGCGAGCGTGCCGGCCCGGCGAGCGACGTCTACTCACTGGCTGTCGTGGCCTACGAGCTGCTGAGCGGCCACCGGCCGTTCGAGAACGACTCGCCGACCGCCGAGGCCGCCGCCCACGCGAACGCGCCGGTTCCGTCGATCACCGCTCGGCGCCACGACCTGCCACCGGAGCTCGACGGCGTCTTCCAGCGCGCGCTGGCGAAGGATCCGCGCCGGCGCCACGGAAGCGCGCAGGAATTCGTCGCCGACCTCCGCGACGCCCTCCGCCGATCGGCCGCGACGACCGTCGCGTTCGCTCCGCCCCCGCCCCCGCCCCCGCCCTCGCGCCGGGAGAGGTCGAGCGCGACGCGTTTCCTGTTGCCCCTCGCGCTGCTTCTCGCCGCCGGAGCGATCGGCGCCGTTCTGGCGGTCGTCCTAACGAGTGGCGGGTCCGGCCCATCGGTGATCACGCGAACCGTGGCCGGCCCACGCGGGACGACGACCATCCGGCAGACGACGACCGCTCCTGCACCGCCTCCGCCGCCGCCACCGCCGGCGGTCTCGGGCAACGGCCACGCGCTGAACGACCAGGGGTACTCGCGGATCCAGAGCGGGGACTACGCCGGAGCGGTCCCGCTCCTGCAGCAGGCCGTTCGGCAGCTGCAGGGCACCGGCCCGGCCGATCTCTACGAGGGCTACGCGAACTACAACCTCGGCTACGCCCTCTACCGGCTCGGCCGCTGCAGCGAGGCGATTCCGTACCTGAGACGCGCGGAGCACCTCGAGCCGGACCGAACCGAACCCCGTTCGATCCGCCAGCGCGCCCAGCACTGCTAGGCACCTAGACTCCGCGCGATGCGAATCCTCGTCACCGGCGCGGCCGGCTTCATCGGCTCGAACTTCGTCCGCTACTGGCTGGAGCGGCATCCCGACGACCACGTCGTCGCCTACGACCTGCTCACGTACGCAGGGAACCGCGAGAGCCTGGCCGACGTCGAGGACCGGATCGTCTTCGTCGAAGGCGATATCGCCGATCCCGACCTCGCCGAGCGCACGCTTCGCGACGAGGAGATCGAGACGGTCGTCAACTTCGCCGCCGAGTCGCACAACTCGCTGGCCGTCGTCGACCCGGGCCGCTTCTTCCGGACGAACGTGATCGGGACCCAGACCTTCCTCGAGGCGGCACGCCGCACCGACGTGACGCGCTTCCACCACGTCTCGACGTGCGAGGTCTACGGCGACTTGCCGCTCGACTCGAACGACGTCTTCACCGAGGAGACGCCGTACCGTCCGCGGACGCCGTACAACGCCTCGAAGGCCGGCGCCGACCACGCAGTGCGCGCGTACTTCGAGACCTACGAGCTCCCGGTGACGATCACCAACTGCTCGAACAACTACGGGCCGTACCAGTTCCCCGAGAAGGTGATCCCGCTCTTCGCCACCAACGCGCTCGACGACAAGCCGCTGCCGCTCTACGCGTCGACGGCCAACCAGCGCGAGTGGCTGCACGTGCTCGACCACTGCCGCGCGATCGAGCTCGTGCTCGAGCGGGGCGAGCCCGGCGAGACCTACAACGTCGGCTCGGGCGTCGAGAAGTCGATCGCGGAGATCGCGGACGCCGTGCTCGAGCACACCGGCAAGCCGGAGTCGCTCAAGACGATCGTCCCCGACCGGCCGGGACACGACCGCCGGTACCTGCTCGACTCGACGAAGATCCGCGAGCAACTCGGCTGGCGCGACGAGATCGGCTGGAAGGACGGCATCGCCGAAACCGTCCGCTGGTACGCGGACAACCGCGAGTGGTGGGAACCGCTCCGCGACCGCGCGCCGGTCGACGAAGCCGCCTGGCGCTAAGGCCCCGGACAGAACGCCCCGGCGACAAACACACGGTCTCCTGAGACCGCCATCGACGCCGCGGTCACGTAGTAGCCGGTCCTCGGGAACCAGGGCTTGAACTTGCCGGTGCGCAAGTCGATCGCGATCAGGAAGTTCTGGTTGCCGAAGTCGCCTTCCGGCCCGGTCCCGAGGTACGCGGTCGAGCCGGAGAACGCGACCGCCCCCGCACCGCGCACCTCGTCGAACGCGAACTTGCGCACCGGTTCGCCCGTGCGGCCGTTGAAGACGCCGCTGGTGGTGTCACACGTGCTCCAGCGCGAGGCGCACCCGATCAGCACGTACCGCCCCCAGACGGCGAGCATGACCGAGTTGGCGATCCGGCCGCGGGGTACGAAGCTCGTCCAACGGCCGTCTGCCGCCCGAACCGCTTTGACGGTCGAGGTGCCCGAGAAGTAGAGCCTCGAGCTCGAGAGCGCCAGGAGCGCAAGATTGTGGACGGGCGGTGCCCGCCAGGACAGCAGCCGGCCGGTCGCGGCGTCGAGCGCCGCGAGCCCGACCCGCCTCACGCCGCCGAGGCTCGTGAACGTCCCGCCGACGTAGAGGGACCGGCTGCCGGCGGCGAGGGCGGTGATCGTCGCACGCCAGCCCTTGACCGTCGGGCCGGCGATCGCAGGCGAGCGCCAGAGAACGCGCCCCGTCCAGGCGTCGACCGCGACGACCCGCTGCCTGCCGGCGATGTACAAGCGGTTGCCGTGCCGCGTCAGCATCTCCGGGGCCGAGGCGCGCAACCTGTCCGCGAGGCTGCGCCGCACCGGCGAGTGCCACCTGGCGTCAATGCGCCCGTCCCGGCGGACGTGCCACAGGCGGATGCCGGCTACAAACCAGCCGTCGCGCCCGTCGGTGACAACGCCGAGCGGGGAGACCAGCGGACGCGCCAGCACCTTCCCCGTCTTCGTTGAGACGACGACCGCGCTGCTGCACTCGCCGTTCGACCAGCCTTCGGCCGAGCCTGCGATCACGCCGACCAGCACTGCCGCGAGCAGGAGCGCGCGTCCCATGCGGCGAGCGTACGATGCCTATGTCACGGCCGCGTAACGGCTAGAGCCGTTCGAGGCAGGCGCGCAGGCCGTCGCGCCAGTGCGGCAGGCACGGTGCGCCTTCGCGCTCGCTACGCAGCACCGAGTACGCCGGCCGCCGGGCAGGCCGGCGGAGCTCTTCGGTCGTGATTTCGCGCACGAGGCAGTCGACGCCCGCCTCCTCGAAGATCGCTCGCGCGAACTCGGCCCATGTGCACTCGCCTTCTGCCGCGACGTGCCAGACGCCCTGCGGCAGCTCCAGCAACTCCCGCGTCGCCTCGGCGAGATGGCCGACGTAGGTCGGGCAGCCACGCTGGTCGGCGACCACGCTCACCTCGTCGCGCTCCGCGCCGAGCCGCAGCATCGTCCGGACGAAGTTCGTCCCGGTCCAGCCGAAAAGCCACGAGCTGCGGACGATCCAGCCGTCACGCACCTCCTGCTCGCCCTCCAGCTTCGTGCGCCCGTAGACCGAAACCGGACGCGGCTCGTCCGACTCGAGGTACGGCTCCCGCTTGGTCCCGTCGAAGACGTAGTCGGTCGAGAAGTAGACGACCGGCACCCCGAGCGCGGCGACGTTGCGTGTGCCGCCGACGTTCACGAGCTCCGCGCCGGCGGGGTCGCTCTCCGCACCGTCGACGTCCGTCCAGGCGGCGGCGTGCAGCACCAGCGAGGCATCGGCCGAGAACGGCTGCGTCACGTCCAGCTCGGCGTGCGTGCGCGGGTCCGCCCCCGGAAAGGCCTCGCGCAGCGCGGCGCCGAGCTGGCCGCCGGCGCCCGTGATCAGGACGTTGTGTCGCGCTCCGACAGAATCGGTGATCGGGTGCTCCAGAGGTGCACGACGCGCTCGTCGTTCCACGGCACGCCGTGCTCGTCGGGGTCGGCGGGGTCGTACTCCTCCGTGACGTGGTAGAGAAAGAGGCAGTCCGTCAGCGCCTCGAAGCCGTGCGCGTGGCGGCCGGGGATGAACACGGCGACCGGGTTGTCGTCGCCTATGTCCTCCGTGAACGTCTCGCCGGTCTCGCGGTCGAGCACGACCACACGCACCATCCCCTGCAGGCACGCGAAGAGGTCGCTCTGCCCGCGCTCGTGATAGTGCAGCCCGCGGACGACTCCCTTGCGCGAGAAGGAGAGGTTCGACTGCCGCACCGGCTGCGGCAGCTTCGAGGCGCGCATCAGCTCCATGAACCAGCCGCGCTCGTCCTCGAACTTCCTCAGCGGGATCAGCTCGACGCCCGGGATCACTTGTTGGCGCCGTTGCCGCGCACGAAGTCGTTCACCTCGTAGTAGGCGTCGATCGACTCGCCCGCGTCGCCCCAGAAGCCCTCGAGCACGTCGTACTCCATCTCGCCGCGGCCCACATACCAGTTGTTCACGTCGGTGATCTCGAGCTCACCGCGGCCGGACGGCTCGAGCGTCGGCAGCACGTCCCACACCTGCTCGTCGTAGAAGTAGATCCCCGTGACGGCGAAGTCACTCGGCGGGTCGCTCGGCTTCTCGACGATGTTCGTCACGCGGCCGTCCTGGAGCTCCGGCACGCCGAGGTGCTGCAGGTGCTCGGGCTCGTCGATCTTCGCGAGCAGGATCCGCGCGCCCCGGCCCTGCGCGCCGAAGTTGTCGACCGCCGGCTTGAGCGACTGCTCGACGACGTTGTCGGCGAGCATCACGCAGAGCGGGCCGCCGCGGCCGAACCGCTCCGCCAGGCCGAGCGCCTCGGCGATCCCGCCGGGCTTCTCCTGGTAGGCGTAGAAGAGCCGCTCGACGCCGTGCTCGTGCCCGTTGCCGAGCAGTCGGAAGAACTCGCCCGCGTGCGTGCCGCCGGTGACGAGCATCAGGTCCGTCACGCCGGCGTTGACGAGCGCCTCGATCGCCCAGCTGATCATCGGCCGGTCGTAGATCGGCAGCAGGTGCTTGTTGGTGATCTGCGTGAGCGGATGCAGCCGCGAGCCGGTCCCGCCCGCCAGGATCACGCCCTTCAGCCCGATCGCCACGGCCGTGATGCTACGAGGTCGGCGCTTCGAGCGAGGACGGAGGCACGCGCACGACTCGCGCGACGCGGCTCGGCAGCCACCAGTTCCACCGGCCCAAGATCGCCATCAGCGACGGCACGAGCAGCACGCGCACGATCGTCGCATCGACGAAGATCGCCACGGCGAGCCCGAGGCCGAACTCCTGCAGGCCGACGATTCGGCCGGCGACGAAGCCGGAGAACGCAGCGACCATGACGATCGCCGCCGCGCTGATGATCCGGCCGGTGCGCTCCAAGCCGAGCCCGACCGAGCGGACGTTGTCGTGGGTCTCGTCCCACGCCTCGCGCATGCGCGTGACCAGGAAGACCTCGTAGTCCATCGAGAGGCCGAAGAGCATCGCAAACAGGAAGATCGGGATCCACGCCTCGATCTGCGGGAACTGGTAGAGGGCGAGCACGTCGTTGCCGACGCCCCACTTGAAGACGACGACGAGGAGCCCGTAGGCCGCGGCCACCGAGAGCAGGTTCAGGATCACCGCCTTCAGCGGCAGCAGCAGCGAGCGGAAGGCGCGCAGCAGGAGCAGGTACGTCAGCACGAGCACGCCGAGCACGAGCCAGGGGAAGACGGCATAGGAGCGGTCGATGAAGTCCACGCCCTGCGGCGGCCCGCCGCCGGCGAGCACGTCCACGCCCGGGGGCCAGCCCGCGGCCGGGATCAGCGTGCCTCGCAGCCGGTGGACGAAGCTCTGCGCCGGCGCCTCGCCGTATTCGTGCCTGCCAGCGACGACGATCTGCGCGTAGCGCCCGCTCGGGTCGACCAGCGGCGGCCTGGGCGCGTAGCGCGCGTAGACGACCTCGGGATCCCGGCGCAGGCTCACAACCAGCTTCGCGATCGACCGCTCGACCGCCGGCGACGCTGTGCCGCCCGGCCGGCCGGTGTCGACGACGATCTGCGTCGGCGAGAGCGCGCCCGCGCCGACGGCCTTTCGCAGCACGTCGAACCCGCGCACCGCCTGTGGCGACTGCGGGATCCCCTGCGCCGAGCCGGGCGTCAGGTGGAGCGCGAAGACGGGCACGCCTGCCGCGAGCAGCAGGGCCGCGCCTCCCGCGAGGAACGCGACCGGCCGCTTCATGATCGCCGCCGAGAGCCGCTCCCAGAACCCGCGCCGCTCGCCGGTCTCACCGAGCCGCCAAACCCGTACGCGCTCCGTCCCCTTGCGGCCGTAGATCGCGAGCAGGGCCGGCTGCAGCGTCAGCGCCCCGGCGATGGAGACGAGCGGGATCAGGAAGCCGCCGATTCCCATCGAGCGCATGAACGGCGAGGGCATGAAGAGGAGCAGCGCGAGCCCGATCGCGACGGTCGCGCCGGAGAAGACGACTGCCCGGCCTGCTGTCGCCATCGTCCGCACGATCGCCTCCTCCGTCGAGCCGTTACGGGCGAGCTCCTCACGGAAGCGGTAGACGATCAGGAGCGAGTAGTCGATCGCGATGCCCAGCCCGATCAGCTCGACCAGGTTCGTGACGTAGGTCGCCATGGTCACGTGGTGGGCGAAGAGGTAGACGAGGCCGAGCGTGCCCTCGATCGTGCAGGCCGCGAAGAGAAGCGGGATCGTCACGGCCCACGAGACTCCGAACACGACCAGCAGCACCAGCAGCGCAATCGGAATCGCGATCTCGAACTCGCCCTTGCGCAGGTCCTCGTTGAAGATCGGGTCGAGGTCGTGCTGGATCGCCGCCTGGCCCGTCACGTACGACCGAACGCCTTCGCCCTGGGGTAACCGCCGCAGCACGTCGTCCGTGTAGCCCTTCGCCTTGGCAAGGCCGAGCGTCGAGACGATGTCGCCGTAGAGCACATGCTCACCGCCGGGGACGAGCGGCCGCGCCTGCCCGGTCGGGACGGCGCTCGCGGCTGTGGCCATCAGCTCCTGCAGCCGGGCGCGCACGGCCGGGTCACGCGAGTCCGGCACGCGAAACACGATCGTGAAGGCGCCGTCGCTGCGGTCGCCGTAGTGCTCCTTCAGGATCGTCCGCGCGCGCTCGGAGTCGGTCCCGGGCATCGTGAAGTCGTTCGAGAGGAGCGCGGAGAGCCTCGTCGCGGAGTAGCCGCCGGCGAGCAGGACCACGAGCCAGCCGGCCACGACGGCCCAGCGAAAGCGGATCATCAGGCGGGTCCAGCGCTCCACGGCGGCGTTCCCAACGCTAGCTTCGCGGGCAGGAGTACGGTTTCACCAGGGACGCACATGAAACGGCAGACAGACATCGAGCGCCTGCACGACGAGATCCAGGAGCTGATCGACGACCTCTGGCACCTGCCGCGGTTCGTCGGCGGCCGCCGCGGGTTCCGGCCGCAGGTCGACTGCATCCGCAGCGAGGACCCGCCCGAGCTCCAGGTCGTGGTCGAGCTGCCGGGCGTCGACCCGATGTCGATCCAGGTCGTCGCGGCCGACCACGTGCTCGTCGTCGCGGGCGAACGGCGGCGGCCCGAGGTGAGCGGCCGCTACCAGCAGCTCGAGATCGAGTACGGCCCCTTCCAGCGCCGAATCCAGCTGGAAGACCCGGTCGATCCGGCCTCCGCGACCGCTCGCTTCGAGAACGGGATGCTGACCGTCGTGCTGCCGATCGCGGAGCAGGCGCCACAGGCGGAGCGCGTCTCGATCGTGATCAGGGGTCGCGCATGAGTGAGCTCGAGTTCGACGAGACCCTCGAGCAGGGCGAGCTCGAGATCCCATCGACGCTGCCCGTGCTCCCGCTCAAGGAGACGGTCATCTTTCCGCAGTCGGTCTCGCCGCTCGCCATCGGGCAGGACCGCTCGGTGAAGCTGGTCGACGACGTGCTCGAAGGCGAGCGGATGCTCGCGCTCGTCACCGTCAAGAACCCGGACGCCGACTCGCCTGGCTGGGACGACCTCTACGAAGTGGGCACGGCGGCGGTCGTGCACAAGATGATCCGCGTCCCCGACGGGACGCTCCGGATCCTCGTCCAGGGCATCGGTCGGATCCGGCTCACCGGGCGCGCGCAGGACGAGCCCTACCTGCTCGGCGACTTCGAGGAGGTGCCGGACGAGGTCGAGGAGACACCCGAGCTCGAGGCGCTCACCCGCAGCGTGCAGACCGAGTTCGGGCGCCTGATCTCGCTCGTCCCCTACCTCCCGTCCGAGCTGGAGCTCGCGGCCGCGAACGTCGACGACCCGAGCGCGCTCTCGCACCTCGTCGCCTCGACGCTCCGCCTGAAGACTCCCGAGAAGCAGGCGCTCCTCGAGCAGCGCGACGTGTCGGCGCGGTTACGCGACGTGCTCCGCATCCTCAAACGGGAGCTCGAGGTGGTCGAGCTCGGCACGAAGATCCAGTCGCAGGTCCAGTCCGAGCTCGAGAAAGGCCAGCGCGAGTACTTCCTGCGCCAGCAGCTGAAGGCGATTCAGGAGGAGCTCGGCGAGGGGGACGCAGAGCAGGCCGAGCTGAACGAGCTGCGCGAGAGGGTCGCGGAGAAGCACCTGCCCGAGGAGGCGCAGAAGGCGGTCGAGCGCGAGCTCTCGCGGCTCGAGAAGCTGCCGGCCGCCTCGGCCGAGTACGGCGTGATCCGCACCTACGTCGACTGGATCCTCTCGTTGCCGTGGTCGGAGACGACCGACGACAACCTCGACCTCGTGCGGGCGCGCGAGATCCTCGACGAGGACCACTACGACCTCGAGAAGGTCAAGGAGCGGATCCTCGAGTACCTCGCCGTCTCCAAGCTGAAGAACGACCTCTCCGGCCCGATCCTCTGCTTCGTCGGGCCGCCCGGGGTCGGCAAGACCTCGCTCGGCCAGTCGATCGCCCGCACCGTCGGGCGCAAGTTCGTCCGGCTGTCGGTCGGCGGCGTGCGCGACGAAGCCGAGATCCGCGGGCACCGGCGCACGTACATCGGCGCGATGCCGGGGACGATCATCCGCTCGCTCCGGGACGCCGAGACGAAGAACCCGGTCCTGCTGATCGACGAGATCGACAAGATGGGCGCCGACTTCCGCGGCGACCCGGCGAGCGCGATGCTCGAGGTGCTCGACCCCGAGCAGAACTCGCACTTCCGCGACCACTACCTCGACCTGCCGTTCGACCTCTCGAAGGTGCTGTTCATCTGCACCGCGAACCAGCTCGAGACGATCCCCGGCCCGCTGCTCGACCGGATGGACGTGATCCAGCTCTCGGGCTACACCGAGGACGAGAAGCTCGGAATCGCCCGCAAGTACCTCGTGCCGAAGCAGCTCGAGGCGCACGGCCTCACCGACAAGCAGGCCTCGCTGAGCGACAACACGCTCCGCGTCGTGATCCGCGAGTACACGCGGGAGGCCGGTGTCCGGAACCTCGAGCGGCGGATCGCCGACCTGCTGCGCAAGGCCGCCCGCGAGATCGCCGAGGACCGCGCGAAGAAGGTCGCGGTCGACACGCGCAAGGCCCGCGCCTGGCTCGGGCCGCGCCGCTTCCCGGCCGACCCGCGCAAGCGCACGGCCGACCCTGGCGTGGCGACCGGCCTCGCCTACACGCCCGTCGGCGGCGACGTGCTCTTCATCGAGGCGACCGCCTACCCGGGCAAGGGCAACCTGACGATCACGGGCCAGCTGGGCGACGTGATGCGGGAGTCGGCGCAGGCCGCACTCTCGTGGGTGCGCTCGCACGCGGAGGAGCTCGGGCTCGCCGAGGGCTGGTTCGCCGAGCACGACGTCCACATCCACGTGCCCGCCGGCGCGGTGCCCAAGGACGGCCCCTCGGCCGGGATCACGATCGCGACGGCGATCGCCTCGCTCGTGCGGAACGAGCCGGTCGCCGAGGACGTCGGCATGACGGGCGAGATCACGCTCACGGGCCAGGTGCTGCCGATCGGAGGCATCCGCGAGAAGGTGCTCGCGGCCCAGCGCTACGGCCTGAAGCGGATCGTGCTCCCGCGCGACAACGAGCCCGACCTCGTCGAGCTCCCGGCCGAGACGCGCAAGGAGCTCGAGTTCATCCCGGTCGACGCGATCGAGGAGGTCTTCGCGGTCGCATTCTCTGCGCCGGCGCGCTCACGCCCGCGCGCAGCGCCCGCTTCGGAGCGCCAGGCCGCGGCTTCCGGTTAGCGGCACGCGCGGGCAGGGTAGAGTCTCCCCGCTCGCAAGCAAGCCGAAAGGACGTTCTGCCATGACGAAGGCGAAGGACAGGCTCGAAGACGCGAAGCCCTACGTGAAGCGCGCGATCCAGGACGAGGAGCTGCGGGAGTCCCTGCGCAGTGCCTTCGCCACCGCCCGCGACGTCTACGACGAACTCGTCGGCAACCGCGGGGTCACGGGCATCGCTTCCAAGGTCGCCACCGACCAGGACATCCAGGATCAGCTCCGCTCGGCGATCGACGACCTGCGCAGCGCGGCGAACCGGGTTCAGGGGGCCGAGAGCCACAAGGGCCGCAACAGCTCGCTCCTGTTCGTGGGCATCGCGCTCGGGCTCCTCTTCAACCCGATCACCGGGCCGGAGACGCGCCGCTGGCTGAAGGACACGATCTTCGGCGCCGACGACGAGTTCGGCTACGGCGCGGGATCCGGCGGTAACTCGAACTAAGCGCTAGGGCCGAGGCGCCTTCGGGCGCAGGCCCAGCGTCCGCAGCACCTGGCCCTCGCCGGCGCTCTGCCGGCTCATCGCGCGCTGGAGCGAGGCCGGGTCGAGGCCGCTCGCCTCGGAGATGTCCGAGACCTGCAGCAGGATCGCCGCCGGTTTGGGCGCCGGGTCGGCGATGCCGGTCTGCGCGAGCCAGGAGGCGACGTCCGAGAAGCGGACGTCCTGGAGGTGGTTCCAGGCGTCGAGGTACGGCGTCGGGTCGACCGCGCCGTCGTAGCCCATGAAGAGGAGCGAGTACGGGTGCACCTCGAAGTGGAGGTGCGTCGGCGTGCCCTGCGCGTCGCCCGTGTTGCCGACGAAGCCCAGCATCTCGCCGGCCCGGACGCGCGCGCCGTTCTTCGCGAGCGGCGTGAACGCCGAGAGGTGCGCGTAGTAGAACTGGTTGCCCTGGTCGTCGCGCAGCCAGAGCCGGTTGCCGCCCACGTCGTTCCAGCCGACCGAGAAGACGGTCCCGTCGGCGACGGCGAGGATCGGGGCGCCGAGCGGGGCGAAGATGTCGTCGCCGTGGTGCCAGTTGCCCGAGACGTCGCCGCGGAAGGCGCCGTAGGTGTCGCCGAACTGCGACGGCCCGTAGACCGGGAAGACGTAGCCGCCGGCGGTCAGCTTCGGCTGCAGGCCGATCGGCGGCCGGACGAGCGACGGGGACGCGGACTGCTTCTTCTTCGTCGGCTCCGGCGCGACGGGGGGCTTCTTCGCCGGCTGCTTCGCGGTCTGTTTCGGCGACGGCCCGGGCACGACCGGCTTGGGCGATGGCGCCACGCTCGCCTGCACGCTCGCTTCCGCGTAGCCGATCTGGATCACCGATCCTGCAGGCAGCCCACCGTGCGGGGCGGTCAGGTGGATCGCGAGGGCGCTGACGAACCCGTGGAAGCCCTGGCTTCCGCCGGCGCCGAGGCTCGAGTCGGTGCCCTCTTCGAGCGTGGTCAGGTAGCCCCAGTCCGCGAGCGGGACGCGGATGTTCCGCGCGGGCGGCGTATCGGTCCCGAGAACGACCAGGCCCGTGACCGAGGCGCCCGAGAAATTGCCGTTCGCGTTCCGGCCGCGCGTGGAGCCGCGCGCGGCACCCGTCACCGTCGTGGCGGTGACCTCGCCGCCGAAGACGCTGATCGTGCCGACCTGCGTCGTCGCGCTCGCCGTCGCCGACGTGCCGGAGTTGGTCGCGGCGGACGCGCTGATCGACCCGGTCGTCACCACGGAGCCGTCACTCGGGTAGGCAAAGCTCGCGCCGAAGGCCGCGTGGTCGGGCGGAGACGAGATCGAGCCGGCGGTCGCGCCGGGCTGGCCCGGAATCACGACCCGGACCGCGACGGCGCGCGCAGACCCGCCTGCGGCGCCGGCGCCCCCGGCGCCCCCCGCCCCCGAGATCAGGACGAGGAGACCCGACAGCGCCACGAGCATCGTGAGCCGCTTCCCCACCGTCCCCGCATTATCAGCAAAGACGGCGACGAATGGAGGTTTCGACTAGGTGTCGGCCGCCAGGCGCCGCTTCGCGAACTCCGCGAAGCGAGCCCGCTCCTCGTCGCTCGGGCCGAGCCGGTCGGATGGGACGTCGGCCTCGGCAACCTCCTTCGCAACCGCGAGCACCTCGGCCACGACGGCCTCCCGATGCTGCGGATCGTTCGCCAGCTGCTCGGCCCAGGTTGCGTCCTCGACCTCTTCGACGTCGTGCTCGACGAGCAGCCGGCCGAGGAGGATGCCGACGCGGATGTAGGCGAAGGTACGGAACGCGAGCAACTGCTTGGGCGAGGAGACCAGCTCCCCGATCTCCGGGTGCTCGACCTGCACCTGCTCGACGATCGAGCCGATCGGCTCGTCGACCAGCGGGATCCAGACCTCGTCGTCCCCGACCACGTCAGGAAGCATAGGACGGCCTTCGCAGCGCCCGCCAGGCGAGCTGGGCAGCGACGGCGAGCATCAGCACGCCGAACAGCCGGCGCAACACGTGCTCGGGTAAGGCCTCAGCGATCTGGACACCGCCCTCGACGCCTGCGACCGCCGCCAGGCCGAGGATCAGCGCGGGCCGCCAGCGCACGTTCCCGTAGCGGCCCTGGCGCCAGGCGCCCGCGATCGAGGTCGGCAGGATCGCGAGCAGCGAGGTCGCTTCGGCGTGGAGCTGCGTCAGGCCGAGCACGAGCGTCAGCGTCGGCACGAACAGGATCCCGCCGCCGACACCGAAGAGGCCTGCGAGCACGCCCGCGAACAGCCCGATCGCAGCCGCTAGCAGCAGCGCCCACATCAGACCAGCAGGTAGACCGCGACGGCCGCGAGCAGCGCGGCGAAGGCCAGGGTCAGCGTGCGGTTGGCGAGCCGCTGCTGCAGCGAGGCGCCGGCGACCGCCCCGAACGCCGCCGGCAGGCCGACGACCGCGGCGGCTCCGACCTTCAGCTCGCCGTGGAAGGCGTAGCTCACCGCGCCCACGAAGGCAATCAGGCCAATCGCCGCGAGCGACGTCGCCATCGCCGGTCTCTCCTCGAAGTGCGCGAGCAGAATCAGCAGGGGCACGGCGACGATTCCGCCGCCCACGCCCAGGAGCGCGCTGAAGAGGCCGGCCAGCAGGCCGATGAGGACGAGGCGCAGCACCGCCGTATTCTGCGCGTGTGGACGATCCGCTGGCGCTGCTGCGGTCGGAGCCCGACCGGGCGGCGGTGATGCTCGACGTCGACGGGACGCTGGCGCCGATCGTCGCGCGGCCCGACCTGGCGGCAGTGCCGGAGGGGACGCGCACCGAGGTGCGCCGGCTGGCGAGCCGGTACGCGCTCGTCGCCTGCGTCAGCGGGCGGACAGCGGAGGAGGCCGAGCGGCTGGTCGGCGTCGACGGCGTCGTCTACGTCGGCGTGCACGGGCTCGAGCTCGCACCGGAGGCGGCGGCGTGGCGCGAGGCGCTGCGCCCGTTCGCGGCCGAGCCGTGGCCGTGGCTTGAGGACAAAGGCCTGACCGTCGCGCTGCACTGGCGGGAGGCGCCGGACGAGAAGGAGGCCGGGCGGACGCTGGAGGCGGTGGCAACGCGCGCCGAGGCGGCCGGGCTCGAGGCGCGCTGGGGGCGGAAGGTGCTGGAGCTACGGCCGCCGGTCGCAGCCGACAAGGGCACGGCCGTGCGATTCCTGCTCGAGGAGCGCGGCCTGGGCCGGGCGCTCTACGCCGGCGACGACACGACCGACCTGGACGCGTTTCGCGGGCTCGAGGGCCTCCAGGTGGGCGTGCGAGTGGCGATCGTCTCGCCGGAGTCGCCTCCCGAGCTTCGGGAGGCCGCGGACGTGGTGGTCGCGTCGCCCGAGGAGCTGGTCGAGCTGCTGCGTACGCTTTAGGAGAAGGCGAGCAGGGCGACGCCCAGCACGACCACGGCGGCGCCTGCCAACCGGGTCGAGCTCACCCGCTCGCCGAGGAAGACCGCCGCGGCGCCCGTCGCGATCACGACGCTCGTCTCGCGCACCGCGGCAACCGCTGGCGCGCTTGCCAGCCGCAGCGCGAGCAGCACCAGCAGGTACGCCGAGGCCGAGGCCACCCCGATGACCACCGTCGCCGGGTCGAGCGCGGCGCGCACCCGCCCGCGGCCGACGAGCAGCGTGTAGACGAGCGCCGGCGCGACCATGACGAGCAGCAGGTACGGGCCGGCCGCCGCGTGCCGGATCCCGTAGCGGTCGACGACCGTGTAACCGGCGATCGCGGCGGCGATCGTGACGCCGAACGCCAGTCCGCGGGTGCTCCCGCGCGCTCCACGGACGAGCAGCACGCCGATTCCAACGGCGATCACGCCCGCCACGCCGAGCGCCGAGGGCAGCGCGCCGCCGGCGGCTACGACGTAGAGCAGGGCCAGCACCGGCGCGAGCCCACGCGCGACGGGGTAGACCAGGCTCAGCTCGTAGCGCCGGTACGCGGTTGCGAGGAGCGCGACGTACGCGAGCTCGAGGGCAGCGGAGGCGACGATGAACGGCAGCGCCGCGGCCTCGACACGCCAGGTCAGCGCGGCGGGCAGGACGAGCACGAGCAGAAGCACGAGGAGCGCGACGGCGGTCGCGGCTTCGATGTCGCGCTCGCGCGCGAGCAGCAGGTTCCAGAGGGCGTGCAGCGCGGCGGCGCCGAGCGCAAGCCCCAGCGCGTCGAGCGGCATGCGCGCGACCGTACCATCGGGCGATGCACCTGACCGATGCGGTCCTCGCGCCGCTGCGGGAGCGCTACGGCGAGCCGCGGCCGCTGCACTGGGACGGCGAAGTGACCGCGCAGGAGTTCGCGCTCGCGGGCAGCTCGCCCGGACGGCGCCACGACGTCACCTTCTTCGTCTTCGACCCGGGCGACCGGCTCGCCCTGATCCAGAAGCCGTCGTACCCGGACGGCGTCTGGCGCCCTCCGGGCGGCGGCGTGCGGCCGGGCGAGGAGTTCGAGTTGGGCGTTCAGCGCGAGGCGCGCGAAGAGCTCGGCATCCACATCGAGCTCGAGCGGTTCCTCGTCAGCAGCGAGGCGACCTTCCGCGGACCCGACACTTCGATCGACTGGCGCACGCATGTCTTCTCGGCGAGGACGGACGAGGAGCAGCTCGACCCGATCGATACGCATGAGATCAGCGCCGCCCGCTGGGGCAGCGCCGAGGAACTGGGCGGCCCGATCAGGGCGCGCCTGCTCGGGACCGGCAGGGCGCTCTGGCGCTACCGCGTCGCGTTGCACGACGCTGCCCTCGCCGCGTTGGGCGATGTCCCAGGGACAGTCCCTGGGACACGTCCCTGAGAGCGTCAAGGCGACTCGAAAAGATGTGACGCCGCCCGCTCCTCGGCTGTTTCGGCCACGACCGGGGGACTGTCCCCGGGGCATGGCTTGGCTAGACGAGTGCCAGCAGCTCCGGTAGTTCCCGGATCCGCAGGCCGGCCCAATCCTCGGGTAGCTCGCCCGTCGGCGACTCGACTCCCACGGCGGTCATGCCGACTCGCTCAGCGCCACCGAGCTCGTCGTTCGCACCGTCTCCGACGAACATCGCATCTTCCGCATCGACAGCGAGCTGCTCCAGAGCGATTTGGTAGATCCGCGGGTCCGGCTTGCGCAGACCGACCGCGGCCGAGAAGACCTCGGCATCGAACAGCCCGTGGAAGTCGGTCTCCTCCCAGAGCGAGACCACGTCCTCGCTGCAGACGGTGATCAGGCCGGTCTTGAGCCCACGCTCGCGCAGCGTGGCAATCGTCTCGACCGCGCCCGGCACCGGCACCAGCCCCTTGCGGGTCACCTCGCGCCGCAGCGCGGTAACCCGCTCGACCGCCTCCGGCGAGAGGTCGAACAGGTCGAGCACGTCGCTCATCGGCCCCTGCTCGC
>Ga0209811_10000316_pt1 | contig 21863 bp, 21 predicted proteins | sample Coa_R1_6_FD_187161 | JGI IMG/M metagenome (GOLD analysis project Ga0209811, IMG submission 187161) | Surface soil microbial communities from Centralia Pennsylvania, which are recovering from an underground coalmine fire. - Coalmine... | ecosystem: Environmental > Terrestrial > Soil >... | reverse complement strand
GAAAGAGCTCTTGCTAGTGTTACATCACCTAAATAATCTACCATCGTTAGTTCAAGTTTAAATTAAACTAAGTTATCTAAATTAATTGAATTTTCGTAGGGTTCTGTGACTTCTTCCTGATATTTGAGCATCATTGCTTCTCGCTCTTTTCCTCTTGTCTCAGAAACATGTCTGATGACAATACCTTCAACCACTTTATCCCATCTATCAATCTGTATATTCTTATCATAATATTTATCATGATACATGTTTTTGAACCTCCAGTGTGAGCCTCTAATATATTCAACTTCCCATGGTTTATACCAGAGTCTTGGCTTTTCGCTAAACTGATCTGGATGACCCATGCAGTAATTGATTCCATAGATGTTTCTGTCTGAGGCAGATTCAATGATGTCTTCTAATCCATGTCTGAATTTGTAGACATTTCTTCTAATCAGGAATTCATCTGCATCTATAATTAGAATGAATGGACATTTGAGGTTCCTACAGATATGGCAAGCTAGCTCTCTTTTGAAATATTCTCTTCCAGGCATTGTGACTAATATTGTATTTTTATAACTAGCTACAATCTCCCTGCTACCATCATTGCTTTCATCTGGAAATGGACCATCAGGTTCACCTCCATCTACACAGATAGCATAATCAATTAGTTCACCTAACTGTAATGATTCTAAACATCTTCCAATAACATTCCTTTCCTGAGAAAATATGATTTCAGCAGCAATAAGCATTTAAATTATTTTTAGTTCATAATTGCTTAGTTAAACTTTTTGTGATTCATATATGACGACTTATGAGGTATCGACAACACAGGACTGGACCAGGCAACTTCAGTCAAGTGAAGAATTTGTTAAAGGAGTAACTCAGCTAAATGATACATGGAAGAATATTGGTATATCAACCAAGATAACTGAAGGCATTGCAATGACCCATGAGGAAATTCCCTTATTGGGCACAGCAGATAGATACGATGATGCTTTACTTGAACAACATGAGACAGTCACCATTAACTGGATGCTCATTGATACCAGGTTCACACGTTACTGCACTGAAGTTCCAAATGGTGCAGGAACTATCGAAAGAACAAATTCTGTTCTTAGAAGTCAGAAAATTGATAATGTAGCTAATACCAAAATTTACAAAGGATTAATGTGTGATAGAGCTACAGTAAATCTTGATAAGCTACCATCAGTTAATGCAACATTCAAGATTATGAGTTCTACTGACTGGCTAACACAGTTACAAACTGATACAGCTATTGGTGGAACTACTGTTTATGCTCCAGCTCTAACAACTACACCATGGACTCATCTCACATCTGGAACTTCTAATCCATTTGTTTATGGTGCAGGAAACAGGGATATTGAGAAAGGAACCATAGATATTACCAGAAATGCATTGGAGGTCATGGCCCTTGGAAATAAGATAACAAGAACAATGCGTTCAGGATTCAGAAGAATAGCTTTCAACTTTGATACATGGGTGAAGGATAGTGCATTGATTGGTGATGTAAAGAACATGACTGCCAGAACAATATCAATGGCCCTATATACTACACCAATTACAATCACACTGGCTAACTGTAAATTCAATTCATATGCAACTGACTCTGATGCAGGAACTGGAGATATTTATAAAGAGACTCTGGTAGGCTCAGCACAGACTGTTACAATCAGCCCACTAACTGTGCCATCGTAGCTCATAGCCCATAGCTCATAGCCCGTAGCCTAAACTTTATTTATCCTCATTCTTTGTAATGTTCAGTGAGCACTACTAAGAGTGAAACCTTTGTTGATGATGGAAAAAGCCAGGCTCAACTAGAAGAAGAATTAGGTGTTGGAGTCGAGAAAACTCCAATATTGCCTCAAAAACCAAAATTAGAAAAAGTCAATTTGGATTTAACAGGTGCAGTAGATATTGCATCAATCATTTCAGAGATAGCCAAATTACCAGATCCGAAAAGAGCTGAAGAATCTACCAAAAAACATGACGAGTATGAGAAAGTTGCAAAACGCATTTGGGTCATAAAGATGGCTGATAAAGATTTCTTTACTATTAATCTACATAAGGTAAAAAATAAACATGACGATGGTAGAGTATTAAAGTTTGAATGGGAACGTGATGATAAAGGCAGGATAGTAAATGAGCCAAAAACATTCTATTACAATGGAATGACTATACAGGAAAAAGACGAATACTTTAGATTGATATCAGAGCGAGAATCAATAAGCTATGATCTCAGTAGAACTGGTGACCTTATAAAAAGACTGGCAGCTAAAGACCCAGATACATTGACTGATAGTGATAAAGAGCAATTGGATAAAAAATTCTGGGTTGAAATAGCAATGAAATATAACAAAGCAAATCAGGAATTTTATATATCTACATTCAAAGCATATTTTGGTGCAACAGACGAAGATATCGAACGTATGGATTTCAATGACATAATCTATTATGGTGAGATAGGTGAATACAAGGAGGGAATAAAATCCCCTTTATACGGAGGACTCTAAAGAGATGGATATGGGAGCCTAAAACAAAACTCCCTGATAATATTCCAAGAAGGATATATCTATACATAAAGTTAGCATCATTCTATATTCGATATGAGAAACTACCATGGGAAATGGGCTATGGCTACATGGAAGAATTCGATAACATCATGCCATTAATTATGAGAGAGTATGGTAGAAAGCGTGCACGTGATGAAGAAATAAAGAAAGATTATGAATCACAATTAGCTGGTAAATAATCATAGTTAGCTGGTAAATAGATGATTTCTGTTCACTGATTAGTGTCGTTTCTTGCAATTCAGGTAACAGGAATACCAGAACAGATAATTAGATTCAAGGCACTTACAGAAGCTTTACAGCCAGTGAATATAGGAGAGATTATTAATTTTGCATTATCAAATGTTGAATCTGAGGCCCAAGGTAGAGCACCAGTTCTTACAGGTAGATTGAGAGATTCTATAGTTCACTACATGTTGAATGAATTCTCTGGGGAATGTATCGCATTAGCTCCATATGCAAATGCTCAAGAGAATGGATTTACGACATCAAGGGGTGCTAATATTCCAGGAAAACATTACTTTATGCCAGCTGCAATACATGGAGCAAAAATACTTACTGATGAGATGAATAAGTATATTGCAGCAGTGGTAAAAGGTTTACGTCCAACAGTTCCTAGAGGTGATAAAGGTTCAAGGGGTGGAGGTGGTGGAGTTGCTCGTAGTCATGGTCAGGCTGCACATAAATATTTACAGAAAATATCAACAGGTGCTGGATTTAGATATGTTTATGCCAAGACTACAGCACCTAGCAAGTTTAGATTCCAGGGAAAACCTGGTATAAGAAAACAGCCTAGCACACATGGACAGAGAAGGAAACCTGGAAGACGCAGGTAGCCATTAGTTATTAGATAACTGAAAAAAGGTTTCAGATTTAATTGTCCCTTAATACTGTCTCTGTTAGGTTTGATGCTATAGGAGCAGAAAAAGTAGTAGCTGCTAGTAACTCCATTGTAACTAGTTTTACAAAAGTCAATACAGCGGCTGGTCAATTAAGGACATCTACTGGCCAATTAGCCAATGCTCCATTTGCTGGAATGTTTACTAGTCTCAATACACCGTTAACCCAGGCTACCACAAAGATTGAAGGATTCAGAGCTAAATTATCTTCACTTGGTTCAGCACTGGGTCAACAGGCTACATCATTTGGTGTAGCTACAGCCTCAGTCTGGGGAATTTATAATGCATATGATTCGTTAACCAAAGTAGAAATCAGGGCACATGCAGCAACCGTAAAAGTATCAACTCTTGAAACTTCGTTAGCAGCTTTGATAGAGCGAAGAAGACTCGCTATGGCAAAGGGCAATCTTACTGGGGAGCAAATGTCAATTCTGAATGAAAAAATTGCTAATACCCAGGAGAAATTATCGGTAGCTCAAGAACGTTCTGCAGATGTTGCACAAGATGTTCAAGAAGCATGGGCTGGATTTCTGTCAACTGTTGGTCCACAGGTAGTAGCCGCTGGTTCAAGTGTAGCTCAATTAGCAACGGTGTTTAAGGGAAGTTTCAAGGATACTGGTGGATTAATAAATACGTTAAAGACTGCTATAGGTGGTCTTATACCAAGTTTTAATAATACAAAATCTGCAGCTACTATTCTTACCAATGCGATAACTGGAATATCTGCTGGAGTTGGTCCAGCAAAAACTGCATTGACAGGATTATCCGCATCTGCAAGCCCTCTCATAAGTGGATTAAAAACTGCTGGTGCTGAATCATTATTACTTGCACCAAAGTTAGGTGGAATAGGAGTTGCTGCAGAAGAAGGGGCTGCAGGTATGGTGGTTATGGAAGGTGCGGCTGTGACTACTGGTGGTGCAATAAAATCATTGGCTCTCACTGCAGCATCTGCAGCAGCACCATTAGCTGCTATTACAGGTTCTATTCTGACAGTAGGTGAGATAGGTCAAGCAATGAGTGAACTAGCTCAAGATAAACTAACAAAAGCAGATCCATCTAAGCCATTATTGGATAGACTGAAGGCCAGAAAAGATGAGCTAGATAAATTACTTGAAGGATTTGATATCACTCAACCATTAAATTTCCCAAAAGCAGCAGGTGCTGCTCTTGCCAGATTAGGATTTTCACCAGAAGATATTGAGGCAAAGAAAAAGGAACAGAAAGAACTGACAGCCCAGATAGCAGTTCTCTCACAAACAGAGGGTGGTGCTACTATAACTGAGGAACAATATGGTAAGACATTGGATAAGAGTAATATTATCACACGAGATGGTGAACGAATAAGAGGGGCATTCGCAGATCAACTTGCAAATCTAAACTCAAAGACTATTGGAAATTCAGGTGTGATGATAGAGAACGATAGAGGATTACTAAAGCTAACTGAGGATTATGTTTTGCATAATAAAACACAGGTAGAAGGAATGTCAATCCTTGACCAGGCTACAGCAAATGTTAAGGCACATGATGCTGCATTGATTGCACATCAATTTGTAGTAGATACTAATATTAAATCACTGAATACTCAACATGATTCGTTATTATCACAAGCAGTAGCAGTAGGAGTTAGTGATAAATCACTTATTGGATTGCTTGACACAACTGGTCTAAGTGTAGAACAAATTCAGGCAATGAATGATAAGATCACTCAGTCAATAATAACTGAGACCAATTATACTAGAGCACTTGATAATACAACAAAACATCGAGAGTTATTGAATTCAGGAACCGCAAAAGGTATTGTTCAAGCACAACAGTATTTTGATAATCTGGTTGAAGGCACTGCACAAGAAGAAGTTTTTACAGCAGCATTGGCTGATGGGGCTCAGACATTGGGAATACATGCCGATCTGTTGGCTTTTTCATCTAATACGATGGAGGATTTGATTACAACCACATATGAGACAAATAAAGCATTCTTTGAACAGGCTTATGCTGCCGCATCTAGCACAAAATGGCTTAAAGATAAAACACTCATAATGAGTCAACTAGATGCCGCATCATTACAAGGTCTAAGATCTGCAAACGACTGGACTATTGGTATGATGAAATCTACAGAGTCAATGCAGTCAGAACATGATCAATTAGTGGCTATAGCAAAAGATCTAACAGGGTTGAATGATGTAAGTGGATTTACTAATAATACATTGAAAGAACTCATTGCCACTACATATGAGTCAGGAACAGCATTTTTCCAACAGCAATACGCTGCTGCGAGTAGCACTAAATGGCTTGATGCCTTAACAAATAGCTCAAAGCTTCTTGATGCTGCTTCACTAAAGGGTATCCAGTCTGCAAACGATTGGACATTGCAGATGGCATTGTCAACAGAAGAGACTCAATCATTTCATGACCATACATTACAACTGACAGCAGATCTGTTGAAGGTCCCGATACAGATGTCAACTACTACAGAGGAAGCCCAGAAGATGCAGCAAGTATTGTCAGAGACAAAAGATGTCGAACAGGCACTTGCTTCAGTCACACAAGACCTTGTTAATAATTCGTTAAGTAAATTATCGAGTATCTTAACTGCTGATAAATGGAAGGACTTCAAAAATGCTTTTAAGGATTTAGATTTTGGAGATGCTCCCAAGAAGTTTGTAAGTTGGGCAAAAGATTTCGATGCTGGATTAAGAGATATCGTAAAACATGGTGAACCAATGCAGAATGTATTAGATCAATTAATAGTTGCTGCAAATAACGGAGAATTACCACTTGGCAAATTAAAGTCAGGTGTAGGATTCCTTGCAAAGGAAATGAAGAAAATAGACAAGGCATCTGGTCTTGACCTATCACCAGTAACTGATTTTCTTGACCGAGTAAAGAAGATGAGTCCAGCAGAATTCTTACAGAATGCAGATGCCATCCAGATGATTATAACTGCTGTTACTAGTGGTGACATGTCAAAAACGACATGGGACAAGATCATAAAGAAAATTGGTGATGAAGCCAAGACTGCAACACCATCTATAAACAGTGCAGCTACTAGCATTGATACACTTACCACATCACTTAAAGGAATGAAGACTGCTGGAACGGGTGCGGCTGATATCATGAAGGCTGTTCTTAATACGGAACCAGAATCTGGTGGAACAAAAGACAAATTCTTTGGAAGTATGACTATAGAACAGGCAAAGAAACAGTTTACCGATAAAAAACCTCCACCAGTTCCAGTGATTCCACCCCCACCACCAATTATATTTCCACCACCTAATATATCCAATATCGTTAAAGCAGTTCAAACAGTAGAGGAAGATATTGGTTCAATAAATGATTTTGTTACCAATCTAAAGATGTCATTTCCAGCAATAGGAGTGGAGAACATTGCATCTAGTGTATCAACAGCAGAAGAAGATATTGGCAGTATGCTAGATTTTGTTACTGGATTAAAAATGTCATTTCCACCAATAGGATTAGAGAATATAGCTTCTAGTGTCACTTCCGCAGAAGAAGACATAGGAAGTGTATTAACATTCATAAGTGGAATGAAGCTGGCATTCCAGAAACCAAATACAGCACTTGTATTTGCAGCGTCAACACAATCCAATGCTGCAATAAAGTCAGTTCAGACATTCATAGCTGGAATGAAGATGACATTCCAGAGACCCAACATAGACCAGATAATATCAGCAGTAGGTGCAGCTAGAAAAGCTATAGCATCAGTTCAGACTGCAGTAAGTAGTTTGAAACTGAAATTCCCTAAACCCGATATATCTGGTATTACCAGTGCAGTTTCTGAGGCTCAAAATAAAATAAACAGTCTTCATGGAACTACAGTGACCAATCATGTAAAGACTGTATTTGATAAAGACAAAGGTGATGTGATTAGTATGGCTAATGGAAATATGTTTACTACAAATGGTAAACAGATGTTTCAAATAGGTGATAATCCTGGAGGCAAAGAGACAGTCGCATTTATTCCACATGATGACCCAGGACCAATATTAGATAGGATATCAAAGATGTTCCCAAGAACAATCGCAGCTGAGGTTGATACAAGACAACATGTAAAATTACAGCGTATGTCTAGCAGAGATGTAGGATATTCTAAAGCCGATTCTAGAGTCAGTTCTGGGCCAGTGGTAGTCAATATTAGTAGTCCAATTTACTTATTCCCAGGTGGACCACAGGTAGCTAAACTAATGAGGCAGTATGTATTTGACGAAGTAAGTAAGTATGCTGCGGTGTAAGGAGAAGGATAAGGAGAAGGAGTAAGAGTAGTTGGCTACAATCTTAACTACATCTGAGCTTTACAATGACCCTGTAAAATATAAGATTATAATAAAATCTCCAGACGAAATGGATGACATATATACTTATGATTCCTATGACAGCAATCCACCATTTGCACTGACTGATATATCTATTGACCTATCAATTGGTTCATTTGGTGGATTTAGTTTCAGGATAGATGATACAAAAGATAGAGTTGTAAAAGATACAATTGATGTAGGTAATGTTGTAGTTATTCAGGGTCGTAAGCCATCTGGGACATACCGGAATCTAGCATACGGAATAATTGACGATGTATTAGACGAATATCCGATAGGTAACCAGATAAAATATACATTTTCAGGTAGTGGTATGGGTATAATATCAAACTATACATTGCTTAATTTCATTCAATCTGCTAGTAAGGAAAGTATAACTGGATCACAATCAATATTAAGTGACCCTAATTTCAGGATAGACCATCTTGCATTGAAAGCTTTTGAGGGAACCGATATACTCCCAGAGGAAAATGCCCTCCCACTAAAAGACAGGGGGGGATTTGATACATCTTCTATAATTGGTTCAACAAAGGTTATAATTCCTACAGTAGATCAGCCATATTCTACAGCATCAAATGTTCTGGAGAACTTTGCAGCTGCGTCAGGAACTGTGTTATATTATGACCCTAACAAAAAAGTTAATCTGAGGACACCATTCAAGCAACATTCAGGTATAACAATCAGACCATGGTCACTTCATCCAATAACAGGATTACCTGACAGGACAAATGATAATGCGGCAACAACATCATATTATGATGGTGGATGGTCTGGTCATAAAAGAATGCAAGCTGGTGAATTCTTTAACAAAGTATTTCTGACAATAAATACTGACGAGATAACAAGTGTTGCACCAGGAGAATCTACAGTAAATTATACATCTCTTGCAAGAAAGGATGTAGGTGTTCAGTTTATTCCAGGTGCAACCAGATTATTTAATATAGCATTACTATTATCAAAAGTTGGAACAGGTAGAAGCTCAGTAGAAGATTCATACAATCTTACAGGTGTTCAGGGTTTAATCTGTAAAGATGATGGTAATAATAGTCCAAGTCATAAGGTTGTAGCTAGATTCACTATTCCATATGCCGATATACCTGAAAGTCCTACTCCCATTTACAAAATTGATCTACAATATAATGTAGCGAGTGTAGAATCAAATGCATTACACTGGCTAATATTATTCAAAACTGGAGAGGACGAAGATAATACAGTTAGATGGTATCATGATAATGATAATACAACTCCATCAACTGCAACTGCTCCAAGATATTCTGCAACTAAATCTCCATTCACGAGACAACCAGCACCAGCAACAAAAGATTTTGATGACGGATGGAGTATACGTTCACTTGGTCCAGTATATCGATATACTTTCTTTTCAACACAGAAGACTACTATGGCAGTATCTGATCCAATAAGTATCAGAAAATATACTCCAAGTAGGCCAGTAGAAATAAGGATAAATGCTCCATGGATAAATGACGTAAAGACTGGAGCAAGATATGCCAATATTTTATTATCATATGGTGCAAAACCAAAGCGTATATTTGAGAAGAAACAAGTCTCAATACCAGACAAGTTCTTTTTCCCATTACAGCTAGTAAATATAGTATATCCTCTGGCAGGGCTTGACGAGAATACTAATACTATCTCGGAGATAAGCAGTGTTAGATATGCTGCATCAGGATATGATGAAGGTAATCCATATGGTAGTTATGACTGTGAGATTACTGCTACAAGTTACGTGAGTCATTTTCAGAAAGCTATTGCGGGGTCATTAGTATGCGGAGTTTAGAACATAGATCTAGTTATAATATACAAATTCCTGGAATATCTAGGTCGGTGTTATGGGATGCACATAGTATTCCAGTTCATAATCATCTCAGACAACTACGTGAATTGGAGAAAGAGATCCGTTATTGTCATAAGAGACATCATATATTTTGGATAAAACATCTGAAAGCAATAAAGCACAAGATGATGGCTGATTATGAGAATCTTATGGATAGGATATGGAATGATCAAAAGACTGGAACCTATTTTCCTAAAGGAGAATTATTTCAGCCTCACCAGGTAACCAAAGTAAGTAATCTTGTTCAGTGGAATGCTCTTACCCGATATACAGAAATGATTGCAGGTGAAACTGCTAAAGGATTCTATTTCAAGAAGATGGGAATTGGGACAACACCTGCTACATATAATGACGATGGACTGGAAAATGAAATAGCAACAGTAGACATGAGAGAAGATGGTGACATAAATTCAGATGGTAATGTGTTAAAGGATTTTGGCTCATTTCCTCCAGGCGTTCCAAGTAATCTGATATCAGAATTCTGTGCCACTGATGAGGATGCTCCTGGTGCTGTGGTTGAATACCGGACAGTAATAGATAGAGTAGAAGATAGAATGGGTCATATTCAGGATGTTACAGAAGTGCAGGAAGCTCACTCAATAGTATTTCAGGCAGTGACCAATATCACATGAGCTATAACTGGATGCTTATCAGGGGAGGTAGTTCTAACCCATCTTCATTAAAGTTTGCAGCATTAATGAATAAGCAAAATATTGCTGAAAATGAAATATTCAAACCTGAACGAAGTGAACCAAGAATATTAAGTAGGGCTGCAGATGAGCTTGTTCTCGTTCAGGACCCATTATCGTTTCAACAGTTGCGTTACATAAACAATTTGAATTATTTTGGCCCATTTGAGCCAGATGGTGTAAAATTGAAATACTGGTGTAAATTTAACAATATTTCATCTGATGTATTTGATCACAGTTTTTCTAAAAACCATTCTATTCCTGTAGGAAATCCAAAATTATGCAAAGGACCAAGTGATGGAGTAAAAGGTGGAACGATTGTTACTAGAATCAATTCTGATCCAACAAGCATTGATTATTTCTATACACGTGATGCAGACGATATAAGAGTAAGTGACATAACGGTAACTGGATTTTCTGAATATATAGAATTCATGATCGAATCAATTCCTGCTGGATTAAACTCTATGGTGCAGTTTAAAGTTGATGATGAGGATGGACTGAATGGTGTAATGTTGAAAGTAGGTCCAAATGGTGAACTGAAATGGTTTGTAAGAAAAGCTGGTGTCACAAGGAATTTCATATCTGCCAATAATAAAATTACAGTTGGGAGATGGAATGCAATATGTCTTACTTATACCCTCAGTGGAAATATAATGGCAATGAGGATAAATAATGAGGTTCAGGTAGACTCAGCAAATGAGACACCCGTGTTTCCACTTGATCATGACACAAGTCTATTTCATGGAATAGGCGCAGACCAGACAGATGAGAGGTTTGTAGGAAGACTGAAGGACTCAAGATGGTATGACAGTTTTGTATTTAGTTCAACTCAGATGGATAATATATGGAACAATAAACGTTCTATATCTCCTACAGCTTATGGACATCTTTCTGTTGCAGGACCAGCACATTTCAATTCTAATGTATATACAGGTAGCTATGATGTGATTGCTTATGATGGAACTGGCTTCGAGACAATATGAGGAGGATGATAAGATATGAGTAATTTAGGACCAAGGTGGGAAGATGATGCAAATTATTCACCAGCAAGAATGGATGCTAAAAACATCCTTAGAGATACTGGAACAAATATTGTTGCAATAGCTTCAACAAAACAGATAGGTCTTGCTATCCCAACTGATAATTCTGGTGGATTGATTAAAAATGTTACTTATGTAGCACAGTATGATGGAGGATTTAATAGGGTTCAATGGATTCCTGTATTTGCTAAACATCTTCATGATAGTAATACTGATGCAGCAGGTGGAAAATTTCTTGATATTCTTCATGCTAATACAGCTGATGTAGTTGCAATAGATATGATGCATATTAACTTGAATGATTGGAACACCACAATCACTGGTTCTGGGACATTAACATATGATATCGGGACCACAAGGGCCAGGGCTAAATTCATGACAGGTGCAGTATCAGGTAATTGCACTACTGGAAGTCTTGGTGGGGTATCATTAACATTTACAGAAAAAATGATGTGGCAGGCTAAAACTGAATTGAGTCATAATGCTAATCTTGTTACTAGAATGGGTATTAATGTAGACAAAATAGATGAGGCACAGGATACAGCACGTAGACAGATTGGTGCAGAGGGCTGTGATGGTCATGGCGTTAACTGGGTAATAATAAATGCAAATGGTAATAGTGCTAGTCTACATGTCCAGGCTACAACTTCTGCATTACTTACGATAAAAAGTCTAAAGATGATATCAATACCTGCTACTGAGACAAGACTGTATGAGAATGGTGTATCTGTAGGCGTATCTACAACCAATATTCCATTTGATAATACTACTGATGGTCTAAGATTATTCAGATATGGTGTAAAAACTGTAACTGCAAGTGCTAGATGGCTGTATTTATCCATATTAAAGATATTAGCAGACCCAGGAGGAAATGACTTATACTGAGATGACAGTATATCATAAAACTGTCAGATATCAACTACATAAAATTGAAGTTGATGCATATAGACCAACAAAAAAAGGAATAAACTGCACATTCGGAGATTATGATTTCATAAATAATGAGGTATCTGTAAACTATACTTGTTCAGATAATCCAATGATTCCACCAGAAGAGCGATGCACCATGAAAGACATTGAAGACGAAATAAGAAGGATGGAACCACGTCTTGTTGCAGATAATCATCTTGATATGAAGCTTCCATTTAATGAAGGCTTGAAATTCATTTTAGATCATAGGGCACTTGATGGAGAATATGATCATCTACGCAGCAAGGCAATAATGCAACATCCAATAAATTTACCAAAAATTGAGATAAAAGAGATAAACAAAAAATATGATAAACCAGTTTTGAATGAATCACAAAAAGTATTCACTGTAGGAGAAGTAATTGAATAATGGCTATACTGGTAGCAGATATTGGAATGTTTCTAACTGGAGGAAGTTCCAATGCAAATCCTAATGCAAGTCTTGGTGGAAATGTATCTAATGTTGAAGTAGTATCAGATAAGACCAATAATCTTTTTAGAAGAATAACTGAGACAGAAGCACAGAGTGGTATAACAATATATCGTTGTGTTGCAATAAAAAACAAGAGTCTGACAGATACAATGACAGGAGTTGTATTCTATCAGGTAAGTGATACAGTATCAGTAGACGATCTATCATTATATTCATACGCACAATCTCCAAAGAATACTGTTGAAACTACAATAGTTAATGAATTTACAGCCCCTACAGGTTCTAATATAAACTGGATAGCGGCTCGTAATAGGGGAGGTGTTCTTCCTACTGTAACTCCTGCAGGAGGAACAAATGATGGTCTTAAATATACATTTTCATATAAATTTGGAAGTAAAGGAAATGGTAATGGACAATTCCAGGATCCACATGATGCAAGCTTTGATTCAGCAGGCAATGTATTCATAACAGATAGAATCAGAAATGATGTCCAAAAATTTTCACCTGATGGAACATATATCTCAAAGTTTGGTAGTAGTGGTTCAACTGATGGAAAGTTAAATGTTCCATATTCTGCACAGCATGACGCTAGTGATAATATTTACATTGCAGATAGAGAAAATAATAGAATCCAGAAATTTAATAGCTCTGGGGTATATGTATCAAAAATAACTACAGTAAATGGCAAGGCGTTGAACGCACCTGAAGATGTTACATTTGATAGATCAAATGGAGATATTTACATTCTTGATACTGGAAATAATAGATGTGTAAAACTTAATTCTGCACATACTTTCATATTGCAATGGGGAAAGAAGGGTTCAGCTAATGGTCAATTTGATCATCCACATTCAATCAATACTGACAGTTCTGGCAATGTATACATTTCCTGTGGAAATCAACCATATATTCAAAAATTCACCAAAGATGGTGTATTCATAAAGAAATGGGGAAGTGAGGGCAGTGGACCCGGACAGGTCAAGATGTTCCTTGAGCATATGGATATTGACAAATTTAACAGAGTTCATCTTGTTAACAATGATGTCAGACCAATAATCAACGTCTGGGATACTGAAGGAAAATGGCTCTGTCAATATGGGAATACAAAAAGTGGTAGTGCTGATGGCCAGTTCAAAGAACCCGAGCATATAACATGTGATAAATTTGGTAAGCCATTTGTAGTCGACGCAAAGAACCAGAGGATTCAAGTTTTTAGTATGAGCACAACTACTCCAACTCCCCCACCTCCATCTACTTCTACTGGAGGTGGATTACAGCTTGGTAATCTTGCACCTGGAGAATTTATTAATGTCTGGATGCGTGTCTCAGTAAATCCTGGTGCATTACAATTTACAGATAATTTCTTCAAAATGAGAGTTGAAGTTAATGGCACCACTCCGGGTGGTAGTGGTGGAACTGGTGGTGGAGGAAGTGGTGGTGGACCACCCCCACCCCCTGATGACGTAGGGGTTAATTTCAGGATGGCTGTTCTAGGTGATACTGGTAGTGGTAGCACGTTTACTGGAATATTAAATAAAATAACTAGTAAGAATACTGACATGATAATATTCAATGGAGATTTAGCATATGCGAGCAGTATGAAGGGCTGGTTATCTGCTACATCAAATGTTCGTTCTAAGAGCTGGGTATCATTTGGTAATCATGATGTTAATGATGGAGATGGGAGCAAGACAACAATAAATGATTTACTCAATGCATATGGAATATCAAAAACATATTATTCAAAGACATTTCAGAATGTAGGAATTGTTGTAATGGAAGCTGGAGAAAACCAGTCAGTATCCAGTTCTGCAAGTAGTGCACAGTATACAGCTGTAAAGAATGCATTACAGGGATTTAAAAATAATTCTGCAATAGAATGGATTTTTGTTTTCAATCATTATCCTATAGAGGGGCCAAGAAACGAGCACCATTCCAATGAGGATGCTGTCAAAAGTGATTATGATCCATTGTTTGATGCTAACGGAGTTGATGCAGTGTTCTCCAGTCATAACCATGTAATGTGGCGAACAAAGCTATTGAAATATAATTCTGGCTCTCCCAATAGTCCAACAGTTGTCGCATCAGGTCCAGATTTTTCTTATAATATAGCAACAGCGAATCATGGAAAGCTATGGTTCTGTTCAGGAGCTGGTGGAAAAAGTCATTATAGTAGTGGTTCACAGCCATCTTATTCCGCATTCTCCAATGATTCAAAATATGGGTATTTATTAATACGGTTTGAAAATAATGCCAAGAAATGCACTTTCTTATTCTACGATAGTAGTGATAACCTGTTAGATACATCAACTATTACGCATTTGTGATATGAGAGGATATAGGACAAGAGATAGAGATGGCTCAAAAAGATAAATTTGGAATTCCTCAATTTCATCCGACTAAAGCAGGTGGATTCGTATATGAATCAAGTGATGATCCTGTTAAGGATGATCCATTTGAATCAGGAAGTGAGACCAAAACTAGTGGAAACAATGAGGTAACAATGAAGCCAAATGGTCCTACAAATTTTCATTTAGGAAAAAATGCCAGAGGGTTTAAAGATGAAACAGGTGGATGTGGTAAGCATTTTAAGGATTGGGAAGGTAAAGGATATGCATACAAGTCAGACGATGTAAGGGATATTGAATTAAAGGGAGTATTTTATTTTAACATAGGTAGTAACGGTTTTAGTATTTCTGCTTGCACAGGACATCATTCTGGTTCTAATTGTTGTCAAGGGCATGCATACATGTTAACAATGGAACCATCATCAGGTAACGCTAGATTCAGGAAAGAAATGTGGCACGTGAGTTATCATGATAGTCCAGGTGGGGATTTTGATTTTAATGTTAGCAGTGGTAATTGGGTAGGAGTAGGATTCTGTAGATATAATGTTCCAGGTAGTAGTGGTCAGGTTGCAGTAGAGGCTTGGATATGTGAAGATCCAGATAATAATCTTGACAAATGGGTAATGATTAAGAAGGAAGTAGATAAGCCTGGTTATGGCTGGGGCAATGATGGTGATGATTGTGGCGGAGATAAAGACCAGGTAATAACATGGTCAGGTCCAAAGAATAGGTTCAAGACAAATGCATCAAGTGGAAGTGTGAAGGCAAAGATGCTATCTATGAGAGAAATAGACATCAATGCAACAGATGGAGGGGGTGGTGGAGGGGATGGAGACCCAGGAGGACATCCACCAGGAGAACCTCCACCACCACCTACTGCAGGAACAATAAGCAGGGATTGGAGTATAAAATACAATATAATAGCATTCGGTGATGATGCTTGTGGAGTAGGAATCAATGCAGATACAACTAAGGAGATTTATAATGTTACTGATAATGGTAGCTCTTCAAACCTACATAGAGATAGATATAGATGTTGTATGTTTGCTAATGGTAGTGCATCAATATTAATTGGAAAGATGCCAAAGAGAGTAAAAATATGGTTATCTAAATCAGGTTCTCCACCTGCTGGTGGTATTACAGTAGTATTGAGAAAGGATAATGATGATACAGTTGCAGTGACATATAATTATGTTGGTGCAGCTAATCTTGATGCTCTAGATCTCACTACAACTAAAACACAATATGTATTTGAAAACCTGACGGCAAATTATAATATACAAAATGGTGATAAAATATGTGTAGAATATAGTGGCAATACCGTAGATACAAGTAATGATATAAACGTGTTCAGAAGCACTCTGAATCCATTTGATGGACAGGCAACATGTGCGATAAAATTCGATACAGGAGGTCCACCACCAACATCATATTCTGCAGCAGATACAGGTAGAGATTATGCATGGATTATAGAAGAGGTAACATCTGCTACAGATTCATCATCACCCCCTCCCCCTCCACCAGTAATTACTTATGCTATAATGTCTGGATATGACATTCCATCTGAAACCAGCTCCAATCTAGATGATACCAGAACAAGATCTGGTGAAGTAGTGAAAACAGCTACCAGCTTACTCAAAGGGAAGAAGCCTGCATATGTTGAATTATATCTGGATAAAGTTGGTGCTCCAACTGGAACTGCAACTGTAACAATAAGAAAAGGTAGTGATGATAGCATAGCCCATACATTTGGAACAATCGATGTAACTACACTTACAACAACTAAAGCAAAATATATGTTCAATACAACACTGAACACTGCATATACACTAACTACTGGAGATAAGATTCTAGTAGAATTCAGTGGTGGAACCGCAACTGACTACATAAGGATTGGAAGAAGCAGCACATTTGTGTATGATGGAGACAATTCACTGGCTACTGGATATGCTTCTGGAGTATATTCTGATGTAACTACTGGTAAAGATATGTCAGGAGTTATGTGGGCACAACAATAAAAAAAGGATTATTGATGTCCTTCTTCTTTTTGATGTGTTACTAGTTCATCATTACTATTGAATTTTTGACTGCACTGCGGACATGTATAAGATTCTTCTGACATTAATTTTTGTTAAATATCATCATATTTAAGTATGAATAAAAAAAGAGGGGGGGTAGTTTAGTCGCTAGTAGTTGTGTTCTCGCCTGTTGCTGGATCCTGAACACATGTTTCACCTTCTTGATGTGTTCCAGGCTGGCATTGAATTGGTGTTGGTTGTTCTGTTACATTCCCTGGCAGCGTTACATTGCCTTCAGGTTGTCCTGTTGAATTGTCGATTATTGGATTGCCAGGTAATGCTTGGCATGTTGCACTAGTTATATTATAGAATTCATTTGATCCGCATGCAATTGGATGTGTAACAATGACACTGCCTGATTCATTGTTTACTGGTGGAGGATTAACAACTGGTGGAGGTCCTTCAGGACATCCAACAATCGTTACTGTTTTTTGCTGTCCGTTGTCATCTTGGATTGTCATCGAAGATGGACATCTGAATACGATTGTTGTATTACCACTTGCTCCTTGTGGTCCCTGAGGTCCAGGCTCACCAGTGGCTCCAGTATCACCCTTATCACCTTTCTCACCTTGAATTCCTTGGCTGCCGTTTATTCCCTGGATTCCTTGACTTCCATTAATTCCAGGTTGTCCTTGTTCGCCTTGTATTCCTTGGTTTCCGGGTTCTCCTTGAGGTCCTTGACTGCCATCAGTTCCATTAGTTCCGGCTATTCCCTGAGGACCTGCCGGACCGACTGCACCTTGCTCACCTTGAGTGCCATTTGCTCCACTTGGACCAGTCGGACCTTGCTCACCTGTAGGACCAGTGTCACCTTTGTCTCCGGTGTCACCTTTCTCACCTTTTTCACCAGGAGGACCTTGGGGACCTGTTCCACCACTGCTGTTGCCATCGTTACCACCTGATGGACCTGGAGGACCTGCTGGACCTACATCACCAGTATCTCCTTTTTCTCCTTTCTCACCAGGAGGTCCTTGGATTCCTTCGGCACCTGCAGGACCTGTTTCACCTGCAGGGCCAGCCGGACCCTCAACTCCTTGAGGACCAGCCGGGCCCTGAGGTCCAACACTTCCGCTGTTGTTGCCGTTACCGTTTGAAGAACCGTTTCCAGGAGGGCCAGGAGGACCTTGTTCGCCCTGACTTCCGTTTACTCCCTGAATCCCCTGAGGACCAGTTTCACCCTGAGGTCCCTGAATTCCAGGAATCCCTTGTTCACCTTGAACCCCTTGGGCTCCAGTTTCTCCGGGAGGTCCGGGCTCACCTGTCGCTCCTGTTGGTCCTGGAGGACCTGGAGGGAAATGGAATACAAAGTTATTTTGTTGTTGTTGTCGTCTTGGTAGAGTTAATGCATCTGTTTGGCCTGACAGTGGTATAACCATGACTCCGAGAACCATGATTGTTCCTACTGTGACACCAAGCAAAAGCTTGCTGTAGTTTCTGTTTATCATATTGTAATATTAACTAACTTTGTGGTGTTAATTAAAACTTTTATAACATGAAGTAAGGGTGTAATATGAGATATGAGATATGGCAAAGATACGAGTATTTGCTGATCGTTCAAAAATAGCTCCAGGAAATCTAGAAGAGGTAAACCTAGTAACTATTAATGATTTTAAGGCACCTTTTGATATTGAGATAAAACAGCAACTAGACGACGAAGAGCCAACACTTGTCCAGAAAGTTACATTTGATCCGGAAGAACCAGTTCCAATTCCAGAACCTGAACCTGAACCTGAACCTACTCCAACAGGACTACTTTATGATTCAAACACTATGGGAAAATGGAACAATGGCAAAGCTAGAAAAACATCAGATTTCGATACTGAATTGCCAAAACCGTATTGTGATGGTAAGGGATTCACATGTGAAGCTTCAGGTAAACCACGAGTTGAGGTTGACGGTAAAGGAGTGGCTACACTTCAGGCCGATTCAGGCCATGGGAGGTTCTACGTCGATTCAATAAACTACGGTGCTATTACTGAATATGAGTTACGATTTAACGATGCTGTTGTAGACACTCACACTAATCAGACTCAATCCAGACATCAGGAAGGCGGTGCAGAGACAAACAGATTTGGTGGAATATCTCACAAGATTGATAGAAAAACAGGAGAGGTCGGGACTAAACTTGAGAAATTCCATAATGAACATATCTCTGGTAAAGATGTTAAACTATCTGAAAAAATTGAAGTAGGTCAGTGGATTAAAGTAAGAAATACAGATACACCAAATCAAGAAAAGAAAACAATCACAGTCAAGATAGAAATCGATTTTGGTAAGGGTGAAGGTTACAAAAAACTATTAGAGCATACATACTCAAACTTAGAGCCTTACATGGTAGATAAAGCCACCTTCATGAAACGTAGCTATACTTGGTTTAGAATCAATAACCTAAGAACTGCAAGCATAAGTCTGAGAAATATCAAACAGTATTTACCACCAGCGGCCTCAACCTGATCAGGGTGCTAAAAACATAATACATAATGTGAAAGAGGTGTTTTGATATACCTGGCCGCCCGTTTAAGAAAAAAGGCTGGAATATGTATGAGTCATTGCGATCCAAGGGAATGTCTAAAACAAAAGCTGCCAAGATAACCAGTGCCAAATCAGGAACCAGATTGAAAGCAAAAAAGAAGAAAAGATAGCTATTTTTTTATATAATCAGGATGCCCAAGAATAGTTCTCTCGCCTTTATTTGGCTCACGTCGCAGCGTTTCTGGAGTTGATTCGTCTATAGCTATCAATTTATCTAGCTCTTTTTTTATTCCAATATGAAATGATGCTATAGCTACAATATCGTCCATTGTATAGTAATCGAATCTAGTAAATGCGTTCTCTATCAGGACTTGGAGTGCATCAAGTAGATATCCTATCTGTTTATCATTGCTTACTTCTATTTTCATCTAACGATTTTACCTCAATAGATACTATTCTATATTCTGGAATTATGAATTGGCCATTGACCAGACCGTTTACCCATATGTATAATCCATTATTATATACTACTTTCACTTTAGTAGCACCCCTGGTAGAATAATGATGGCGTAATCCTATAATAGCTAATTCTGGAATAGATGTTCTTACTTCTACATCATATACTACTGTAGGTGCTGTAGTAACCCCATCATAACGGGCTACAAAATCTATTGTTAATTTATTCTGGGAGGATTGAATCTCTGTATTGGACAAACCTTTCCCTCATCTCTTTAATTATTTCTAGTTTTGCTAAATCTTTGTCATCCGGATCCTTCATACTTTCATATTTTTGCAAATCGCTACCAAGACCACTTATAATTATAGAAGCTGCTCTCTTATCAATTTCGATAACTATTGTCTCAGAAGTCATATCTGAGCTAACCAGTTTTATCTTTCCAAATTCTTCAGGAGATATATTCATCGTTCTCTCTTTTATGGCAAACACAGTCGCATGTAACTTTTTCTGTAAACCTCATCATATCTGAACCATCCATCCCAGTATGGCCAGAAGACTCAATCTTTCTAAACCAGCCCCTACAATACTTGTGTTTCTTATCCTGACAAATCGCTGATTTCACCATATACTAGCATTTCCTCTCCAGTGTCTTTATTTATTACTCTTGTAAGCTTACTTTGATCCCATGCTATAATTTCATTTTTATGCATGCTTTCGTCAATATACCACTCGATATCAGGGAACCCAGGAATATTTTTTAAATGAAATCCATTAGGTTTCATGGCTCTTGACTCTGGTATGAATATACATATGGGTGAATTAGAAAATCTCCATCCTTTCTGTCTACATCTCTTGCTAGAAAATCACATTTGATAAAAGATGTAGTATACAAATTGTTATCAGTCAAATCAATCCTATCTATAGTAGTTGGTAACGATATAGGATTGTCATCAGTATCTTTCACAAGCAGTTCTACTTTTTTTTGACCATTGTGCTCACCTAGATCTATGAACTGAGTTACTTTCAAGTTCATTAATAATTGATAATATCGTGCTTCCATATATAATTTAGTAATAGTATGGTAATGGTGAGTGAGGGCCTATTAATTATGGCAATAGTGCTGATAGTGTTAGGGGTATTCTTGATGGCATATGCTGGTTTACCCTATCCAACTGCACTTATAGGATCAGTGCTGGTAGTAATTGGTGTCATAATATTTGCCTACTGGTGTTATAAGATGGCAAAGGCCAATTAGATGGCAAAATCTAATTAATTAAAACCTAAATATTTCTTGCAACCATTTTGGATGCAAGCAATCATCTTTATTTAATCTAAAAAATTTTGCTTCTGGAAATATTTCTTGTGCATTGGCTGCAGCTATTCCATCATTTATCATTTGTGATTTATGACCCGGATTATGTTTGGTATCGTCTCCGATATTTCCAATCTCTACTACAATCTTTACTTCAGTATCAAGATATTTTTTAATATCCATCTTAGCCAATTTTTCATTGTCATAAAAATCATTGGTCTTGAATATTTTTACTATTGTCTTATTTGGGTCTGGCCCAAAGGCCACCAAATCATATTGATGTCTGTAATTTGGTCGCAATACCGGATATTCTTTTCTACAAAGATAGCCTCTATTAGCAAGATATGTTAGGACATTGGATTTTGCATCCATGTGAGATTCAGGCTCCCCTCCTTTATTACAGTCAC
>Ga0209811_10000315_pt1 | contig 21947 bp, 17 predicted proteins | sample Coa_R1_6_FD_187161 | JGI IMG/M metagenome (GOLD analysis project Ga0209811, IMG submission 187161) | Surface soil microbial communities from Centralia Pennsylvania, which are recovering from an underground coalmine fire. - Coalmine... | ecosystem: Environmental > Terrestrial > Soil >... | reverse complement strand
CGGGTATCCTGGGCCGAACCCCACCGCAAGTTCGCCGCGCGCCTCGTGGGCAGCCTCTACAGCGAGGGGGACAGTCCCTTGCGCTACCGCATCAACCGGCTCGGCGGGCGCAGCCAGCAGGACAAGTGGATTCTGCAGGCAGAGTTGTTCAACGAGTTGCACCGCTGGGTGAATCGCGACTGGCGCCGCATCCAGATCGCGGGCGGCAGCAGCAAGGAGGTCCCGCGCTACTACGCGATGGTGCGCGACTTCCTCAAGGCAGCCGAGCGCGTTTGGGACGAAGCTTGGGGCCACGCCAACTACATGGTGACCAGGCCGGTGACGCTGAAGGCGATGATCCGCGTGTGCGCCGACCTCGCCCGCGAAGATGGCGAGCCTGCCGAAGGCCGTTTGAAGCGCTGGGAGGAACGCCTGAGCCCGTGGAAAGAGCAAATCAAGGCATTTCGCGTGGAGGGCTTCTACGAGCGCTTCGCCGCCAAGGGAGAGGTAGAGCGGGTTGCGCGGGTGCATCGCGATCTGGGCCGCGCTGCCGGAATCGAGTCCCGCCCGGCAAAGTAGCCGTCCCCGGACAGTAGGGTCAAGCGGCTGAGCGCCGCTCCAGGATCTCGATTGCAGGCAGCTTCTTCCCTTCGAGAAATTCGAGGAACGCGCCTCCACCCGTAGACACGTAGGAGATTCGGTCGGCGACGCCGTACTTGGCGATTGCGGCGAGCGTTTCCCCGCCGCCGGCGAGCGAGAAGGCCGGAGACGCGGCGATCGCCTGCGCAATGGCCCGGGTGCCCTGCGCAAACTGTTCGAACTCAAACACCCCGACGGGGCCATTCCAGACGATAGTCCCGGCTCCGGAGAGCGCTTGGGCGAACGCCGCCGCGGTCTCCGGGCCGATATCGAGAATCATGTCGGTGGCGCCCACTTCGCCGATCGGCTTGATCTCCGCTTTGGCCGTCGCGCCGAACTCCTTGGCGCAGACCACGTCGGTGGGAAGCGGAACATCGCCGCCCTTGGCTCGCAGGATGGCCGTGATCCGATTCGCCTCGCCGACGAGATCGGGCTCGACGAGCGATTTCCCGATATTCATCCCGGCCGCGAGCATGAACGTGTTGGCGATGCCCCCGCCCGGGATCAGGCGGTCGACCTTTTCGGAGAGCGCCGCGAGCACCGTCAGCTTGGTCGAGACCTTGGATCCGGCAACAATGGCGACCAGAGGACGCGCAGGGCGCTCGAGCGCCTTCGACAACGCCTCGATCTCCGCCGCCATGAGCGGTCCCGCACAGGCGACCGGAGCGTACTTCGCGACGCCGTGCGTAGTAGCTTCGGCCCGATGGGCGGTACCGAACGCGTCGTTGACGTAGATGTCGCACAGCGCCGCGATCTTTCGCGCCAGGGCGTCGTCGTCCTTCTTCTCCCCACGGTTGAAGCGGCAGTTCTCCAGCAGGACTGCGCGACCGGGCTCGACGGAGACACCCCCCAGCCAGTCGCGCTTGAGCGGCACTTCCATGCCGAGGAGGGACGAAAGGTGTTTCGCAACCGGGGCGAGCGACTCCTTCTCGTCGAACTGACCCTCGGTCGGGCGGCCGAGATGGGATACCAGCAGCAGGCGGGCCCGGCGGGAAAGCGCTTCCTTGATCCCGGGGAGCGAGGCGCGGATGCGGGTGTCGTCGCTGAGCTTGCCATCCTGGATCGGAACGTTGAAATCGACGCGCATGAAGACCCGCTTGTCGCGCAAGTCGACGTCGGACATCTTCAGGACGGCCATAGCCGACGAGGTCCCGGGCAGGCGACCTTACTTTGCGCCCATCAGCTCGACGGTCACATCCAGCATCCGGTTGCTGAATCCCCACTCGTTGTCGTACCAGGAAAATACTTTCACGAGCGTGCCTCCGGACACCTTGGTGAGCGTCGAGTCGAACACCGACGACGCAGGATTGTGGTTGAAGTCGCTCGAGACCAGGGGCTCCTTGCAGTACTCCAGAATACCCTTCAGGTCGGTCTCGGAGGCCTGCTTCGCCGCGTTGTTGATCTCCTCGACCGTGGTGGCGCGCTTGGCCGTAAAGACCAAGTCGACGAGGGACACGTTGATGGTCGGGACGCGGATCGAGTAGCCGTCGAGCTTGCCGTTCAGATGCGGCAACACCAGGCCCACGGCTGCCGCCGCGCCGGTCTTGGTCGGGATCTGATTCATGCTCGCCGAGCGCGCCCGGCGCAGGTCCTCGTGATAGACGTCGGTGAGCACCTGGTCGTTGGTGTAGCTGTGGATCGTGGTCATGAGACCGGTCACCACGCCGATGCGGTCGTCGAGCGCCTTCACGAGCGGAGCGAGGCAATTGGTGGTGCAGGAGGCGTTCGAGATCACCGTGTGCGAAGCCTTGAGAGTCTTGTGGTTCACGCCGAAGACGACGGTCGCGTCCACGTCCTTGGCTCCCGGCGCCGAGATGACCACCTTTTTCGCGCCGGCCGTGAGATGCGCCGAGGCCTTCTCCTTGCTGGTGAACAGCCCGGTGCACTCGAGCACCACGTCGACCTTGAGGTCCTTCCATGGCAGCTCGGCCGGGTTGCGCTTCGCGCACACCTGGATGCGGTCGCCGTTCACGACCATCGCTTCGCCCGCCACGGTGACCGTGCCGGGAAACTTCCCGTGGACCGTGTCGTAGCGCGTCAGATGCGCGTTCGTCTCAGCGTTGCCGAGGTCGTTGATGGCGACGAACTGCAGGTCGTGGCGTTTCCCGCCTTCATAGTGCGCGCGCAGGATATTCCGACCGATGCGGCCATAGCCGTTGATGGCGACTCGAATGCTCATGCAAGGACTCCTTTATTTCAAAACGCTCTTGACCGCTTTTACGACATTGTCGGCGGTGAAGCCGAAATACTGGAATAACTCGGCGCCTGGCGCCGACTCGCCGTAGCGGTCGATGCCGACCACGGCACCCTCCAGACCCACGTATTTGCGCCAGGTATCGGTCACCCCGGATTCAACGGCAACTTTGGGCAGCGTTGGTATGAGCACCACATCCTTGTACATCGGCGGCTGGCGGTCGAACACCGATGTGCATGGCATGGACACCACGCGGACGGAAATACCTTCCTCCGCAAGCTTCTGCTTCGCTGCCACAGCCAACTGCACTTCCGATCCGGTGGCAAGGATGACCGCCTTGGGTTCCTGCGCGTCTGCAAGGACGTAGCCGCCGCGGCGGATCGCCGAGACCGTGTGGGCATCGCGCTTCTGGAACGGCACGTTCTGCCGCGTGAATAGAAGCGCGGCCGGACCGTCCAAGCGTTCTACCGCGGCGATCCAGGCTGCAGCCGACTCGACCGTATCACAGGGGCGCCACACGTCCAGGTTCGGAATCAGGCGCAATGCCGCGGCATGCTCGACAGACTGGTGTGTGGGACCGTCCTCGCCCAGACCGATCGAGTCGTGGGTAAAGACGAAAATCGAGCGGATTTTCATCAGTGCCGCCATGCGCAGCGCGTTCCTGGAGTAATCCGAGAAGGTGAGGAAGGTGCCGCCGTAAGGAATGATCCCGCCGTGCAGCGCCAAACCGTTCATGACGGCACTCATGCCGAATTCGCGCACACCGTAGTGAATATAGTTGCCCCCGCCCGTCTTGCCTAAGACCTTCGAGCCCGACCACAGGGTTAGATTGGAGCCGGTCAGATCGGCCGAGCCGCCGAGGAATTCGGGCAGTATCGGCGCAAGACCCTCGATCGCGTTCTGGGAGGCTTTGCGTGTGGCGATGGTTTCAGCCTTGACGTTGAGCGCCTCCAGCAATCCGGCGCAATGCACGCTCCAGTTCGGGGGCAACTCGCCTGCCATGCGGCGCCTGAATCCGGCGGCAAGCTGAGAGTGGGCTTTTGTGTAGCCGGCAAATTTCTCGTTCCAGCCGCGCTCGAGTTCCGCGCCGCGCTTTTTCGCATCCCAGCCCTCGTAGACGTGCCGCGGCACTTCGAACGGCGGGTAGTTCCAGCCGATCGCCGCACGCGTCGCCGCGACCTCCTCGGTCCCAAGCGCCTCGCCGTGCGCCTTTGCAGTCCCGGCGCGCTTGGGCGACCCCTTGCCGATCACCGTCTGGCAGCAGATGAGGCTGGGTTTGTCCGTCACCGCCTTGGACGCGCGAATGGCGCGATCTACCGCCTCGACGTCGTGGCCATCAACGTTGGGGATCACATGCCAGCCATAGGCTTCGAAGCGCCTGGGCGTATCGTCGCGGAACCAGCCCTTGACCTCGCCATCAATGGAAATCTTGTTGTCGTCGTAGAGCGCAATAAGTTTTCCCAGGCCGAGCGCGCCGGCGAGCGAGCAGGCCTCGTGCGAGACGCCTTCCATAAGGCAACCGTCACCGACCGACACATAGGTATGGTGATCGACGATATCGAAGCCCGGGCGGTTGAATTCGGCGGCGAGAACTCGTTCTGCAATCGCCATGCCGACGGCATTTGCCAGTCCCTGCCCCAAAGGTCCGGTGGTCGTCTCAACGCCCGGAGTCAGCCCGAGCTCGGGGTGGCCCGGCGTCTTCGAATGCAGCTGGCGGAAGCGCTTGAGCTCGTCCATCGGCAGGTCGTAGCCCGTCAGGTGCAGGAGCGCATACAGCAGCATCGAGCCGTGGCCGTTGGAGAGCACGAAGCGGTCGCGATCGGCCCATTTCGGATTGGCCGGGTTGTGACGCAGATGCCGGCCCCACAGGGCCAGCGCGATCTCAGCCATCCCCATGGGCATGCCGGGGTGGCCCGAATTCGCCGCCTGCACGGCGTCCATGGCCAACGCACGAATCGCGTTGGTCAAGTCCTGGCTCATTACGTGGAAAGGCTCGAGAAGATGGGTTGAAACCTTATAATTATCGGTGAATCTCGCTGCCTTGGCGAGAAAAACCCACAACGGAGGCGCAGTGAGCAAACTCGCATTCATCGGACTCGGCGTGATGGGTTCTCCCATGGCCGGACACCTCGTCGCCCGCGGCGGGCACGAGGTCACCGTGTACAACCGCAGCCGGGCCAAGGCCGAGGCCTGGGTCGCGAAGCACAAGGGCCGCCTGGCAGAGACTCCGGCCAAGGCCGCCGAGGGGGCGGAGATCGTGTTCTCCTGCGTCGGCGACGACCCGGACTTGCGCGAAGTGACGCTCGGGCCGAGTGGCGCCTTCCAGAAAATGGGGAAGGGCACGATCTTCGTCGATCACACCACGGCTTCGGCGAAGGTGGCGCGGGAGCTCGCCGCGGAGGCGAAAAAGCGCGGTTTCGAGTTCCTGGACGCGCCGGTGTCGGGAGGGCAGGCCGGGGCCGAGAACGGCCAACTCACGGTGATGGTCGGAGGTGAATCCACCGCCTTCGAGCGGGCAAAACCGGTTATCGCCCATTTCGCCAAGGCGGTGACGCTGCTGGGGCCTTCCGGCGCGGGACAGCTGACCAAAATGGTGAATCAGATCTGCATCGCCGGGCTGGTCCAGGGGCTCTCGGAAGGCCTGAACTTCGCCCTGAAAGCCGGGCTCGACGCCAAGCTCGTGCTCGAGGTGATCTCCAAGGGCGCGGCGCAGTCCTGGCAGATGGAAAACCGCGGCAAAACCATGGTCGATGACAAGTTTGACTTTGGCTTCGCGGTGGATTGGATGAGGAAGGACCTGCGCATCTGCTCTGAAACGGCCAAGCAGAACGGCGCGCAACTGCCGGTCACCCAGACCGTCGCCGGCTTCTACGACGAGATCTCGAAAACGGGCGGCGGGCGCTGGGACACGTCCAGCCTGATCCGGCGGCTGCGGCGAGGCTGACGCGCCAGGGCTCATCGCGCCCGAGCCCTTCATGAGCATCCCCTTCCAGTGGCCAACGGGCTACACGCCGGCCGTCCAACCGCCCGCCGAATTTCCCGAGTACTCCCTATGGTTCGTGTTCCGAGGCGCGGAGCTGCTGGTGACCGCTCCCCCGGCGGTTGCTCTTCCCCATTGCACTCACCCCAACAGTTTGGGTATGATGCCTGCGCGAGTACAATATCTTGGGGTTCTAGGCGGGCAGCACTGCTATAGCGCAGAGCTTGGAGCAGGAGCCGCAGCACCTCAAGGCTGGGTATGGCAGGGTTTGCGCGGGCTGTTCGGCGCCTTGGAAGACGCGCAGTTCGCGCTCGCCGGCCGGGCCCTGCAGATCGTGGATTGGGACCGGACGCACCAGTATTGCGGCGCCTGCGGTGCGGCGACGGCAGCGCGCACCAGCGAGCGCAGCCGCGAGTGTCCGAGCTGCGGATTGGTTGCGTATCCGCGGCTTGCGCCGGCGGTGATGGCGCTGGTGCGGCGCGGGCGGGAGTTGCTTCTGGCGCGCTCGCCGCGGTTTGCCAAGGGCGTGTACAGCGCCCTGGCAGGATTCGTCGAGCCAGGCGAAACCCTGGAGCAGTGCCTGGAGCGGGAGGTGTATGAAGAAGTCGGCATCCGCGTGTGCAAGGTGCGCTACTTCGCCAGCCAACCTTGGCCGTTCCCGCATTCGCTCATGATTGCGTTCTTCGCCGACCATGCCAACGGAGAAATTCGGATCGACGGTGCTGAAATCGAAGACGCTCGCTGGTTCGACATCGAAAATTTTGAAAATTTGCCGCGTTTGCCTGCTAGAATCAGCATCGCTCGCAGGTTGATCGATGCGGCAATTGGGGAGATGCGCGTAGGTTGATTCTGCATCTCATTTGTCAACGCTTGTGGGGATTTATGCAAATTGGACGGACTGCACATTGTTGCGAATCTGTACCGTTGCGGGGGGGATGCACGGTATCTAACTGACGCAGCCGAGCTGCGTCGTTTTTGTCACGACTCCATCAACAGGGCCGGTCTTACGATACTCGGCGACCTGTTCCACGAGTTCGACGGTGGCGGAGTCACGGGTACGGTGGTGCTGGCGGAGTCGCATCTCGCCCTGCATACGTGGCCGGAGCTCCAGAGCGTCACCCTCGATGTCTACGTCTGCAACTACACCCAGGACAATAGCGCCAAGGCGCGGCAGGTCGTCGCCGATCTGATGGACATCTATCGTCCGGAGGAGCACGTGCAGCATGACGTGCCACGCGACAAGCGCCTGATGAACGAGTGGCTGAACGGGGACTACGGGTTCTTCCTGCGCTCCTCGAAGCTGCTCGAGTCCTCGAAGACGCGCTTCCAGGACCTGGAGATCCACGAGACACCCCAGTTCGGGAAGCTCTTCCGCCTGGACGGGTGCTTCATGACCTCCGAGCGCGAGGAGTTCGTCTACCACGAGACTCTGATGCATCCGGCCCTTACCGCTCATCCGGCCCCGAAACGGGTGCTGATTATCGGCGGTGGCGATGGCGGAGCAGCGGAAGAAGCGCTGAAGCACCCCTCGATCGAGCAAGTCGTCATGGTCGAGCTCGACGGGAAAGTCGTCGAGATCGCCAAGGAGCACTTCGCCACAATCCATCGCGGCGTGTTCGACAATCCCAAATTGAAGGTTCTGATCGAGGACGGGCTTAAATACCTGGCCGAGACCAAGGAGAAGTTCGATCACATCGCACTGGACCTGCCCGATCCTATCGGTCCTGCGACGGCGCTGTACGAGGAGAGCTTCTTCCGCGACTGCAAGAAGGCGCTCACGCCGGGCGGGGTTCTCACGCTGCACATGGGCTCACCCTGGTCGAGACCGGAGCGGGTGAAGCTGCTATACGCACGCCTGGCCAAGATGTTCAAGGTCGCGCGTCCCTACACGATGTTCATTCCGCTCTACGGCTCCCTCTGGTCGATGTGCGCATGCTCGGATTCGACTGACGTAGCCGCGGTGAGCAGCGGCGAGATCGACATCCGGATCGGCAATCGCGCGCTCACTCACCTGCAGTACTACAACGGAGCCACGCACCAAGCCCTGTTCGCGCTGGCCAATTTCGTGCGCGACCTGACGGTCGACGCGGTTCCCAAGCCGCGACTGGTGGCGGCGAGAAAGCGCGCGGCAGGCGGCGCGAAGTAGGCGGTCCTAGCCGGTGAGAGGGGCGACCGATGAGGTCGCCCTTTTTGTTTTGAGCTGCGTTCCGAGGAATCCGAACTCGGGCTCGGGGTTCCTGCCGCTCACGATGTCCGCGAGCGCTCGGCCCGAACCGCAGGCGAGCGTCCATCCGAGGGTGCCGTGCCCGGTATTCAGGAATAGGTTGCGATATCTGGATTGCCCGATAAGGGGCAAATTGCTCGGCGTCGCCGGTCGCAAGCCCGTCCAGAACTGCGCGCTTTCCGCGCGCCCCACGTTGGGAAACCACTCGAAGCAGCGTTTGACGAGCGATTCGCAGCGCTGCTCGTTCATCTCGGTATCGTACCCGTTGAGCTCTGCGGTGCCGGCTACTCGCAGGCGATCGCCCAGCCGCGATATCACGATCTTGCGTGCGTGGTCGGTCAGGCTCGTACGCGGGGCCCCACTCCCCGGCTCAAGCGGCAGGGTAATGGAATACCCTTTCACGGGGTACACCGGAATCGATACACCTATCCGCCGCAGCAGAAGCGGGCTGTAGCTCCCCAAGGCGACCACATAGGCGTCCGAGCGCAACGATTCCTCGATCCCCGCCTCGTCGTCGATCACGACTCGCCCGATCGCTCCGCGACTCACTTCCAGACTCTTTACGCTCACGTTGAAGCGAAACTCGACGCCTTGGGCGCGGCACAAATCCGACAGGTTCTTGGTGAAGAGTTGGGCATCACCGCTTTCATCAGAGGCGGCGTAGACACCCCCGACGATACCGACTCTGGAGTTTTGAAGAGCCGGTTCGATCACGAGGCACTCGCGAGGCGTCTTGATCTCCAGGTCGAGTCCGCGCGCCCTGAGGACGCCGGCTTCTCCCGACGCATGCTCGAACTCGCGCCGCTCTTCATACAGGTGCAGGATGCCGGAGGTCAACGCGTCGTAGGCGATCGCCGTGTCGTGCCGCAACTGGCGCAACTGTTCGCGGCTGTAGAGGGCGAGCGCGAATGCCGCTTCGGTATTGTGCCGGGCCCGGGCGGGCAGGCATTCCAGGAGGAAACGTACGCCCCACAGCCACTCGCCGGGATCGGCGCGCGGGCGAAAGAGCAAAGGGGCATCCTCCCGACCAAGCCAGCGCAGGATCTTGAGGAGAGCTGTCGGATTCGCCCAGGGCTCGGAATGGCTGACCGAGATCTGCCCGCCGTTGGCGAAACTCGTTTCCAGGCCGGCTTCAGGTTGCCGGTCGACCACGGTCACCTCGTGGCCGGCTCGCGCGAGATACCAGGCACTGGTCGTGCCGATGACGCCGGCTCCGAGAACGACCACTTTCATTGCTCGTCTCCGACCGAGGCGGCAGGAAGCCGCCTGTTTCGCTTTCGACCCTGGGGCGACAACCGAATTCTGACGACTATACCCTTCCAGGCCCCGGACGAACGGCGAGCGGACTATTTCCCTGTGTAGGAAATCACCTTTTGCCGTTGCTCCCCCAGGCCCTTGATGCCCAAGGTCACCACGTCGCCGGGCTTCAACCACGCCTGCGTCGGCTTCATTCCCAAGGCAACCCCCGCGGGCGTGCCGGTAGTGATGATGTCGCCGGGAAGCAGCGTCATGTAGTTGCTCACGTAGGAAACGAGTCTCGCGCAGGAGAAAATCATGTTCTTGGTGTTGGAGGACTGCCTGCGTTCGCCGTTAACGTCGAGCCAGACGTCGAGCGCCTGTGGATTGGTGATCTCGTCCGTTGTTACCAGCCAGGGCCCGATGGGTCCAAACGTGTCGCTGCCCTTGCCCTTGTCCCACTGCGACGATTGCAGCTGGAATGCCCGCTCCGATACGTCGTTGACGATCGCATAGCCGGCGACGTAGTCGAGTGCCTTGTCCTCGGAAACGTACTTGGCCCGGGCGCCGATGACGATTGCGATCTCGACCTCGTAGTCGAGCTTCGTGGAATTTCGCGGCTGCTGAATGTCGTCGTTCGGGCCGCTGATGCATGTCGTGGCCTTCATGAATACTACGGGCTCGGCGGGAATTTGCAGACCGGCCTCGTGCGCATGGTCGACGTAGTTCAGGCCGATGGCGACAAACTTGGAGATGCCCGTATAGGGAACCCCGAACCTCGGGTTGCCTCGCACGAGGGGCAGCGACTCGGGTCGAATCCTGCGCAGCCTCGCCAGCCCCTTGGGTGAAATCGTTTCCTGATCGATATTGGAAACCACTCCGGAAAAATCGCGCAGCTGCCCTTGCGCGTCGATAACACCCGGTTTTTCGAACCCGTTCCTGCCGTAACGACAAAGCTTCATTTTTCTTGCTTCCTTTCCAGATCATCAGGGACGACCGCTCGAGCAAAGCGCAAGACTCAGGAATCAAGCCCCGGCTGAGGCGAGAGAGGCAGCTCGATGTCGTCACCTCCAGCACCATCTGCTGCCGCGTTTCAGGGACTGTGCGACGAACGCAGTGGTACGACGGTTTCCTACCGTGAGCCGCTCTCCCCTAGAGTTCTTCTTAGCCCGAGGGATTATAGCAGCGCGGCGTCAAAAAGCACTATAGCTTGCGCAGAATCATGGGGTTAGCGGCACCCCGGCTGACCGCGCAGCCAGGGGCGGCCTTCTTGCCGCTCACGCCCCCTTCCACTTGATCGAGCAGCCTATCGAGGCGGTCTGGTCCGGCGGTCCCATCCCGGTCCGGGCGATCTGCACCATGGCCTCGAGCAACTCGCGCCGCGCCCCCGGCACTGCGTCGTGCCCGGGAGCATCCAGGCGCCCGCGATACTTGAGGCCGAGAGCGGTGTCGTAGCCGAAGAAGTCGGGCGTGCATATCGCGCCGTACGCCCTCGCCACGTCCTGCGTCTCATCGAGCAGGTAGGGAAATGGGAACCGAAACTGTGCCGCGACCTTCTTCATGTTCTCGAAGGAATCTTCCGGGTAGTCGCCGGGATCGTTCGACATGATCGCCACCGATCCGACGCCGTGACCGGCCAGCTCCGCACAATCTCTGACCAAGCGCTCGCGCACGGCTTTGACGTAAGGGCAGTGGTTGCAGATGAACATCACCAGCAGGCCCCTGGGACCACGGCTCGAGGCAAGGCTATGGCGCTTGCCGTCGATACCGGGGAGATCAAAGTCTGGAGCCGGCGAGCCGAAGCTCGCGCTGCTTGATTTCACGCTCACTAGGCGAACAGGAACGCGTCGGATATGCTTGAAATCGTAGCATGAAAACCCAAGCGTCCCGCGCCGCGCCGCGCCTGTTTGCCCCGATTGACATTGCCCTCGGCGCCGAAATTCGATTGCCGGAGCGCGCGGCGCATCACCTCGGGGTCCTGCGCCTGCACCCGGGCGACGCGATCACCCTGTTCAACGGCCAGGGCGGGGAATTCTCCGCCGAACTGGTACGCCTTGACTCCCGACAGGCGCTCGTGCGCGTGCTGTCGAGACAAGGCTCCGAACGTGAATCCCCGCTCTCGATTGCGCTCGCCCAGTGCATCTCGGGCAGCGACCGAATGGATACGGCCCTGCAGAAATCCACCGAGCTCGGAGTCTCGAGAATCGTACCGATCGCGAGCGAGCGCTCCGTGGTCAGGCTCTCCGGCGACCGCGCCGAAAAGCGTCTCGCCCACTGGCGTAACGTGATCATCGCGGCCTGCGAGCAGTGCGGGCGCAACCGTATACCCGAGCTCACCGCCATCCTCGATATGTCCGACTTTTTCGTACACAGCGCGGGCAGCGGATTGCGGCTCATTCTCGCACCCGACGCAGACCAAAACCTCAAGGCATTGGCACCGCCCCGGGATGTGACCCTGCTCATAGGCCCGGAGGGAGGCCTTACGGGGCGCGAGCGCGGGGATGCGGAACGGGCGGGCTTCATCCCGATCCGGTTCGGGCCGCGAGTGCTCCGTACCGAGACGGCTCCTCTTGCCGCGATCGCGGCGATGCAGACCCTGTGGGGAGATTGCTGAGTCCGGCGGACTGGGTCTCTGGTGTACCTGACCCGGGCAAACGCTAGAATCAGACTTCTTCCGAACACCTGATCATGCCAACCTCATCAGATACTCAGTTCGTGAGCTGGTTCCGTTCCGTGGCGCCGTATTTCCACGCGTTTCGAGGGAAGACCTTCGTGCTCGCTTTCGGGGGAGAGATCTTCGCCGAGCGCAGGTTCGTCGAGCTCGCGCACGACATCAACCTGCTGCACAGCACGGGAATCCGCGTGGTCCTGGTGCACGGGTCGCGTCCGCAGATTGAGGCGCAGCTGAAGCAGCGCAAGACGCGCTCACGCTACGCCAAGGGCCTGCGCATCACCGACCCCGTGGCGCTCGAATGCGTGAAGGAGGCGGTCGGGCTGCTGCGCGTCGAGATCGACGCACTGCTTTCGCTCGGCCTGCCGAATTCCCCTATGGCCGGAGCGGCGATCAACACCGTCTCCGGAAATTTCATCACGGCCCAGCCGATGGGTGTGCACGACGGCATCGACTTCCAGTACACCGGGTCGGTGCGCAAGGTCGACTCGCAGGCTATCGTGGGCTGCCTCGACGCCGGGAATATTGCGATCGTGTCTCCGGTCGGGTATTCCCCGACCGGAGAAGTCTTCAACCTCGCGATTGAGGACGTCGCGGTTGCGACGGCCTCGGCGCTGCGCGCCGAGAAGCTCGTTTTCCTTTCCGACGCGCACGTGGAAGACAAGGAGGGAGAGCTGCTGCCCGAGCTCACCGCACACGAGGCCGCTGAACTTCTTGCACGCAGCAACCGGCTCACGGACGACACGCGGCTCTATCTGGCTCACGCAGTCGAAGCGGTGCGCAACGGCGTCCGGCGCGCCCACGTCATCAGCCGCAAGGTGCCCGGTGCCCTGCTCGTCGAGCTGTTCACTCACGACGGCTCCGGCACGATGATCACCGAAGACAAGGTGGTAAAACTGCGAGCTGCGGCGATCGACGACGCGGGTGGGATCCTGAAGCTGATCGAGCCGCTCGAGGAGGATGGAACGCTGGTGCGCCGCGGGCGCGAGCTGCTCGAGCGCGAGATCACGCAGTTTTCTGTGATCGAGCACGACGGCGTCATCGTCGGTTGCGCCGCACTGTATCCCTTCGCGAGCGCGAGGGCGGGCGAGCTCGCGTGCCTCGCGGTACGACCCGACTACCGCGACGCCGGCTACGGCGAGCGGTTGGTGCGGCAGATCGAGGCCCAGGCGCGCGCACGCAAGCTGAAGAAACTCTTTGTGCTGACGACGCGCGCGACGCACTGGTTCATCGAGCGGGGCTTCGCCGAATCTGCGGTCGACAAGCTGCCCAAGGAGAAGAAAGACCTCTACAACTACCAGCGCCGCTCGAAGGTCCTGGTCAAATCCGTTTAGCGGCCCGCAGACGCGCTAGAATCGGCGGCCTAACCGAAGGAGCAATCATGGCCAGAGTGGTGAAATGCGTGAAGCTCGGGCGCGAGGCTGAAGGGCTCGATCTCCCGCCTTACCCGGGCGAGCTCGGCAAGCGCATCTGGGAGAACGTCTCCAAGGAGGCCTGGCAGGGCTGGATCAAGCACCAGACCATGCTCATCAACGAAAACCGCTTGAATCTCGCCGACTCGCGCGCCCGCAAGTATCTCGCCGAGCAGATGGAAAAGCACTTCTTCGGGCCGGGAGCCGACGTGGCTTCGGGCTACGTGCCGCCCAAGGATTAGGGCATTACCTGCGGGTCCTCGTCACGACACCCGCGTTCGTTCCGAGAAGCAGCACGTCCGCCCCGCGCCGGGCAAAGAGTCCGTTGGTGACCACGCCGGTGACGCCGTTGATCGCATTTTCGAGCTCGACCGGATTCAAGATCGACAACCCGCGTATGTCGAGAACGACATTCCCGTTGTCGGTGGTGAATCCTTCGCGCAGCTGGGGCTGGCCGCCGAGCTTCACCATCTGGCGCGCGACGTAGGCCCGCGCCATCGGAATCACCTCGACCGGCAGCGGAAATTTTCCGAGGACCGGGACGAGCTTGGATTCGTCGGCGATGCACACGAATTTCCTCGCCGCCGCAGCGACGATCTTCTCGCGAGTGAGCGCACCCCCTCCGCCCTTGATCATCGCCAGGTGTTCGGTGATCTCGTCAGCGCCGTCGATGTAGACCGGGAGCTCGTTCACGCTGTTGAGATCGAACAGGCGGATGCCGTGGCCCTTCAGCCTTTCGGCAGACCGGTCCGAGCTCGCCACCGCGCCGGAGATCCGGTTCTTGATCTTGCCCAGCTCGTCGATGAAGAAATTGGCGGTCGATCCGGAGCCCACCCCAACCACGGCATCCTCGACCACGTGCTTGATCGCTTCGCGGGCAACTGCTTGCTTCAGCTCGTCCTGGGTCATCGGCGCTTCGCCGGCGGCAGGTCGGTGCACACGCCCTCGTAGAGCTCGGCCGCCATGCCGATCGATTCACTGGTCGTCGGGTGCGGATGGATGGTCTTGCCGACGTCGACCGCGTCCGCGCCCATCTCGATCGCAAGCGCGATCTCGCTGATCAAATCGCCTGCGCCGGCGCCCACGATCGCCCCGCCAATCAAGCGATGCGTGTCTTCGGAGAACATGAGCTTGGTGAATCCCTCGTCGCGGCCGTTGGCGATGGCGCGCCCCGACGCCGCCCAGGGAAACTTCGCGACGCCATATTTGATCCCCTGTTTCTTCGCCTCGTCTTCGGTGAGTCCCGCCCAGGCGATCTCGGGATCGGTGTAGGCGACCGAAGGAATCACGCGCGCATCGAAGTAGGATTTCTGGCCAGCGGCGGCCTCCGCGGCGACGTGCCCCTCGTGCACCGCCTTGTGAGCGAGCATGGGCGGACCGGCGATGTCGCCGATCGCAAAAATGTGCGGCACGTTGGTGCGCATTTGCGAGTCGACCGGGATAAAACCGCGTTCGTTGACCACAACCCCGGCGGCTTCTGCGCCGATCTTCCTGCCGTTCGGCGTGCGGCCCACCGAGGACAGGATCATGTCGTAGAGTTGGGGTGTCTTCGGCGCATTCTCGCCTTCGAACGTCACCTTCAGGCCTTCCTTCGAAGCCTCGACCTTGGTCGTTTTGGTTTTCAGCATGACGTTGTCGAAACGGCGCGCGTTGAACGTCTGCCACACCTTGACGAGGTCGCGGTCGGCCCCGGTCATCAGGCCATCGAGCATTTCAACCACGTCGAGCCGGGCACCCAGCGTCGAGTACACGGTGCCCATTTCGAGGCCGATGATGCCGCCGCCGATCACCAGCAGGCGCTTGGGTTTCGAGCGCAACTCGAGTGCGCCGGTCGAATCGACGATGCGCGGGTCTTCGGGCAGCTCATTTCCGTTTAGGCGGAGTTTCACCGACTGCGAGCCGGCGGCGATGATGGCGTTCTTGAACGCGACGATCTTGCGGCCTTCCTTGGTCTCCACCGCCATGTGATTGGGGCCGGCGAAGCTGCCGACGCCCGTGAGCACCGTCACCTTGCGCATTTTCGCCATGCCGGCGATGCCGCTGCTCAACTTGCCCACGACCTTGTTCTTGAATTCGCGCAGCTTGTCCATGTCGATCGCGGGCTCGGCGAAAATAACGCCGTGCGCCGCCATGGCGCGCGCCTCGTCCATGATGGCCGCGGTGTGCAGCAAAGACTTGGAGGGGATGCATCCGACGTTGAGGCAAACGCCGCCGAGGGCCGGATAGCGCTCGATGAGCACCGTGGCGAGGCCCAGATCGGCGGCGCGGAAGGCCGCCGAATAGCCGCCGGGGCCGGAGCCCAGCACCAGCACGTCGCAAGTCACATCGGCGGCGCCCTTGAACGCCGCTGCCGCAGGCGCCGGAGAAGCGGACTTCGCGGGAGCGGGTGCGGCAGCCGCCGGAGTGGGCGCCGGTTTGGCAGGCGAGGCGGCAGCAGCACCCAGGCTCTCCTCGAGCACGAGAACCGGCGATCCTTGCGAGACCTTGTCGCCCAGTTTGACGCGCAGCTCCTTCACGGTTCCTGCTTGCGGCGATGGAATTTCTATCGTCGCCTTGTCGGATTCGAGCGTGATGAGCGAAGCTTCTTTTTCGACCCGGTCGCCGGGCTTCACCAGGACTTCGATGACTTCAACATCCTTGAAATCGCCGATGTCCGGCACCTTCACTTCGATCATCTGCGCCACGCCGGCCTCACAGTAGGGTGCGGCGAATGTCGGACAGGACCGACGCGAGATAGGTGGTGAAGCGGGCCCCGGCGGCGCCGTCGATGACGCGGTGATCGTAGGCGAGCGACAGCGGCAGCATCAGCCGCGGAACGAACGCGCCGTCCTTGTAGACCGGCCGCATCTGCGAGCGCGCCACGCCGAGGATCGCGACTTCGGGCGCGTTGATGATGGGCGTGAAGGCCGTGCCGCCGATCCCGCCGAGGCTGGAGATGCTGAACGTGCCGCCGCGCATGGCGTCGGGCTTGAGCTTCTTCTCGCGCGCGGCCTTGGAGATCTCGGCGAGCTCCTTCGCCAGATCGAAAACGCCCTTGCGGTCGGCGTCCTTGATCACCGGCACCAGCAAACCGTCGGGCGTGTCGACCGCGACGCCGATGTGGTAGTACTTCTTGACGATCAGGTTGTCGCCGGTCTTGTCGAGCGAAGCATTGAAATCCGGAAATTCCTTGAGTGCGTTCACCGCGGCCTTGACCAGGAACGCGAGCATGGTGAGCTTGAAACCGCCCTTTTCCGCGACCTGAGAATTTTCCTTGCGAAAAACTTCGAGCTCGGTGATGTCGGCCTCGTCGTGTTGCGTGACGTGAGGGATGGACACCCAGTTGCGGTGCAGAAACCCGCCTGAGAGCTTCCGGATGCGCGAAAGCGCCTTGGTCTCGACCGGGCCGAACTTCGCGAAATCCACTTGCGGCCACTCCGGAAGATCGAGGCTGAAACCCCCGCGCGCCGCGGGGGCGGCGGGTACGACCGGCCCCCGCATCACGCTCTTCACGAACTCCTGGACATCGGCTTGGGTGATGCGTCCCTTCGGCCCGGAACCCCTGACCCGGATGAGCTCGACCCCAAGCTCGCGCGCAAACTTGCGCACCGACGGACTCGCGTGCGCGACGGAATCGGAAAGGTGCGCTACATCCGCGGGCGATGGCGCCGGCCTGCCGATCGGCACGACCGGCGCCGCGGCCACCGCCCGCGCGGGCGCGGGTGAACCAGGCGCCGCCGCGACCGGCTCTGGCGGTTTTTTCGGAGCCGGTGCGTCTGCCGCGGCATCGAGCAGCAATATGAGGCTGCCCTTCGAAACCTTGTCACCCGCCTTGACACGCAGCTCCTTCACCACGCCTGCGGCGGGCGAGGGAATCTCCATGGTCGCCTTGTCCGATTCGACCGTGATGAGCGACTGCTCCGGCTGCACGACGTCGCCCGCCTTCACCAGGATTTCGATCACGGCGACTTCCTTGAAGTCGCCGATATCGGGTATGGAGATCTCTCTTGTCGTAGGCATCGCTTGCGTTCAGGAATCGCCGGGGCGCCGCGCCACCGCGGCAGGCTAAGGCCCGGTCAGACCGTCACCGGGTTGGGTTTTTCGGGGTCGAGACCGTACTTGACGATCGCGTCGGAAACCACCTTGGCCTTGATCTCACCGCTCTCGGCGAGTGCGGCAAGGGCGGCGATCGTCACATAGTGGCGATCGACTTCGAAGAACCCGCGCAATTTTGCCCGGGAATCGGAGCGGCCGAAGCCGTCGGTGCCGAGCACCTTGTAGACGCGATCCTTGGGAACGAACGGACGGATCTGCTCGGTGAAAGCCTTGATGTAATCGGTCGCGGCGACGACAGGACCGATCCTCTTCTCGAGGCACTGGCTCACATAAGGTACGCGCGGCTTCGCCTCGGGGTGCAGCATGTTCCAGCGCTCCGCCGCGAGCCCTTCGCGGCGCAGCTCGGTCATGCTGGTCGCGCTCCAGATGTCGGCGGCCACGCCCCAGTCGGCTTCGAGCAGCTCGCCCGCGGCGATGACCTCGCGCAGGATAGTCCCCGAACCTAGCAGTTGAACGCGCTGCTTCTTCTTCGAACCTTCGCGGAACAGGTACATGCCCTTCAGGATCGCCTGCTCTGCGCCCGCAGGCATCGCCGGGTGCTCGTAGTTCTCGTTCATCACCGTGATGTAGTAGAACACGTCCTGCTGCTCCGCGACCATGCGGCGCAGACCGTCCTGGATGATCACCGCGAGCTCGTACCCGAACGTGGGGTCATAGGAGACGCAATTGGGCACGACGGACGAAAGCACATGACTGTGCCCGTCCTCGTGCTGCAACCCTTCTCCGTTCAAGGTGGTGCGCCCGGCGGTTCCGCCGAGCAGGAAACCCCGCGCGCGCTGGTCGCCCGCGGCCCAGACGAGATCGCCGAGTCGCTGCATGCCGAACATCGAGTAGAAGATGAAGAACGGCACCATCGCGAGGTTCGAGTGGCTGTACGACGTGGCCGCGGCGATCCAGGACGAGAACGATCCGGCCTCGTTGATGCCCTCCTCGAGAATCTGTCCCGCCTTGTCTTCTCGGTAGTACATCACCTGGTCGCGGTCCACAGGCTCGTATTTCTGGCCCTCGGAAGAGTAGATGCCGAGCTGCCGGAACATGCCCTCCATGCCGAAGGTACGGGCCTCGTCCGGAACGATGGGGACGACGTGCTTTCCGATGCTCTTGTCGCGCACGAGCAGCGTCAGCAGGCGCACGAACGCCATGGTCGTGGATATCTCGCGCCCTTCCGATCCCTTTAGCAAAGGCTCGAAGGTCTCCAGGGGCGGCACCGCCGGGGGAGCGTCGGACTTGCGCCGGCGCTGAGGCAGGTAGCCGCCGAGCGCCTTTCTGCGCGCGTGCATGTACACCATCACCGGGTCGTCGTCCGCGGGCTTATATAGAGGCAGTTCTTCGAGCTTGTCGTCGGGAATAGGCACGTTGAAGCGGTCGCGCATCTCGCGAATCGTCGCGGTGTCGACCTTCTTCAGCTGGTGCGTGGGATTTTTCGCCTGGCCCTGCTTGCCGAGGCCGTAGCCCTTGATGGTTTTCGCGAGAATCACGGTGGGCTGGCCCTTGTGCTTGGCCGCCGCCGCGTAGGCCGCGTAGATCTTGTGGGGATCGTGCCCGCCGCGGTTCAGGCGCCAGATGTCCTCGTCGGTCATGCGCGAGACCATCTCCAGCACCTTCGGGTCCTTGCCGAAAAAATTCTTGCGCACGAAAGCGCCGTCGTTCGCCTTGTAGTTCTGGTACTCCCCGTCGACCGTGTCCTCCATGATGCGCAGCAGCCGGCCTTCGATATCGCGGGCAAAGAGGGGATCCCAGTACGATCCCCAGATGAGCTTGATGACGTTCCATCCGGCGCCGCGGAAATCGGCTTCGAGCTCCTGGATGATCTTGCCGTTGCCGCGAACCGGACCGTCGAGACGCTGCAGGTTGCAGTTGACTACGAAAACGAGGTTGTCGAGCTTCTCGCGTGCGGCAAGGCCGATCGCACCCAGCGATTCGGGCTCGTCCATCTCGCCGTCACCGCAGAACACCCACACCTTGCGGTTGGCGGTGTCAGCGAGCTCCCGAGCGTGCAGGTACTTTAGGAACCTCGCCATGTAGATGCCCTGTATCGGGCCCAGCCCCATCGAAACGGTGGGGAATTGCCAGAAATCGGGCATCAACCAGGGGTGCGGATAGGAGGAGATCCCGACGCCATCGACCTCCCGGCGGAAATTCAGGATCTGCGCTTCGGTCAGCCGGCCTTCCATGTACGCACGAGCGTAGATTCCGGGAGACGAATGCCCCTGGAAGTAGATCAGGTCGCCGCCGTGGCCTTCGTGCGGGGCGTGCCAGAAATGATTGAAGCCGATGCCAAACAGCGTTCCGACCGAAGCGAAGCTCGCGATATGGCCGCCCAGCTCATCGTCGGATTTATTCGCCCTGGCAACCATGACCATCGCGTTCCAGCGGCAAAACGAGCGGATGCGCTCTTCCAGCGCATGGTCTCCGGGCGAACGTTCCTCCAGATGCACCGGAATGGTGTTGAGGTACGCTGTATTGAGCGAAAACGGGATGTACGCACCCGAGCGCCGGGCCTTCTCGACCAACTTTTCGAGCAGATAATGCGCACGCTCCGGGCCCTCGCGTAACAGAACCGCCTCGAGCGCATCGAGCCACTCCTGGGTCTCAAGAGAGTCCGGATCGCTTGCGGCAGGGAATTCTGGCAGCGCGGACATGACGTTTCCTCTGGGCGCGGTGACGTGGCTGGGGACTTGCGCGGTACCACTCCAAGCTTACCCCGCCGTCTCCGCAGGATCAATCAGCGATCGCCCATTATAATTGCCGACTTCTCCGGCGCGCCGATTGTTCCCATGCAGACTCGCCCCATCGACGGCACCGCAATCGCGCGCGAGCTTCGCGGGGGGCTGCTCAAGCGTGCCGCGGCCCTCTCGGCAAGCGGGGTGCGCGCAGGACTGGCCGTGATCCGAGTCGGCAGCCATGCGGCCTCGAGCGTCTACGTAAGAAACAAGATCAAGGCGTGCGGAGAGGCCGGAATCTACTCGCAGGACATCCAGCTGCCCGATACCGCAGACGAATCGACGCTTCTGGGGAAAATCAGGGCTCTCAACAACGACCCGCGCATCCACGGCATCCTGGTGCAGCTGCCGCTGCCGCCGGGATTTTCAGCCGACCGGGTGTTCGAGGCAATCGACCCGCTCAAGGATGTCGACGGTTTCCATCCAACCAACATCGGACTGCTCGCCATCGGCCATCCGCGCTTCGTCCCTTGCACCCCTCTGGGGGTCATGAAGCTGCTCGATCACGAGGGAATCGACCCCGAAGGCCGGCGCGCTGTCGTCGTCGGCCGGAGCAACATCGTCGGCAAGCCGATGGCGCTCCTGCTCTTGCAAAGAGGCGCCACGGTCACCATTTGCAATTCCAAGACCCCCGACCTGGGCTCGGTGACGCGCGAAGCTGAGATTCTCGTAGTAGCCGCGGGCAAGCCGAAGCTGGTCGATGCGAAAATGGTGCGGGCAGGAGCCATCGTGATCGACGTTGGCATCAACCGGCTCGCCGATGGGAAGCTCGCGGGCGATGTTGACTACGACAGCGTCGTCGGTACGGCCGCGCGCGTGACCCCGGTCCCCGGGGGAGTGGGACCGATGACGATCGCGATGCTGCTCGAGAACACCATAGCATCCGCTGAGCACGCTCTTGCCGCCGGCCTGGGCGCGTAGCGCCCGCGCCAGGAGCCGTTGGAGCCGAAATGACCGACAATCCCTTGCTCGATTTTTCGAACTTGCCCCGGTACGGGTCGATCCGGCCGGAGCACGTGGCGCCCGCGATCGACGAGCTTCTCGGGCAGAACCGGGCGCTCATCGCCGCGCTGACCGCCGCGGGTGCGCCGCAAACCTGGGAAGCCTTCGCCGAGCCCCTCGAGAGCGCCAACGACCGTTTGGGTCGCGCCTGGGGCGCGGTCGCTCATCTGCATGCGGTCGACGACAACCCTGCGATTCGCGACGTCTACAACGCGAATCTGCCCAAGGCCACGCGCTACTACACGGAGCTCGCGCAAAACCTCAACCTGTACGCCAACTTCAAGGCGCTGCGCGCATCGCAGGAATTCTCGCAGCTCTCTCCGGCGCGGCGCAGGATCGTAGACAACAACCTCCGCGACTACCGCCTCGGAGGCGCGGAGCTGCCGCCCGCGCACAAGACGCGGTTCGCCGAGATTCAGGAGGAGCTGGCTGTGCTCGAGGCGAAATTCTCCGAGAATCTGCTGGACGCAACCAATGCATTTTCGCTGGTGATCGCCGACCGCGGGGAACTCCTCGGCCTCCCGGAAGACGTGCTGCGGGCGGCACAGGACGCCGCTCAGCGCGACGGACAACAGGGCTGGAAGCTGACCCTGCACGCGCCGTCATACGGACCTGTCATGCAGTACGCCGAGAACCGCGGCCTGAGGGAGAAGCTCTACCACGCGCACGTGACGCGGGCGAGCGAGCTCGGCAAACCCGAGCTCGACAACACCGCCATCATCGCTCGCGAGCTTCGGCTTCGAAGGGAAAAAGCCCGCCTGCTGGGCTACGCGACTTTTGCTCAGTGCTCCA
>Ga0209811_10000314_pt1 | contig 22009 bp, 20 predicted proteins | sample Coa_R1_6_FD_187161 | JGI IMG/M metagenome (GOLD analysis project Ga0209811, IMG submission 187161) | Surface soil microbial communities from Centralia Pennsylvania, which are recovering from an underground coalmine fire. - Coalmine... | ecosystem: Environmental > Terrestrial > Soil >... | reverse complement strand
ATCGGCAGCGGTCGTCCGGTCGATGCCAAGGTCTTCGGAGACCCCAACCGGGACGGCAACTCCTTCAACGACCGTTTGCCCGGTTACGGGCGCAACGCCTTTCTCGGACCCGACTACGCCACGACTGACTTACGACTTACTCGCCGTCTCTATTTGCGACCACGCGTGAAGCTCGAGTTAGTCGCAGAAGTTTTCAATGCATTGAACCGCGATAACCAGCGCGTCACCATCACCGACGATGGTTTCACGAGCACTGCAACTGATTTCATCCAGCTCGATAAGGCAATTGGAATCAGATACTTCCCTGCTTACTACCAGAGACCAGCAAACCTCACGCGCGCGACCCGTGCATATGCTCCGCGCCAGATTCAGTTCGCTCTCAAATTCATTTTCTAATTCAAATGAACGGGAACGCCGTGTTATCGGAACGCTAAATCGCCCGTATTTACGCCCAATTTTTGACATTCCCCCTTGACTTGCCTTCGGAACCTTGCAATAACTATCCGGTCCAACGGGACGAGTTTGGGGGTGTAATTAGTTGGCGGAAGTCAGACTTTCAGAGGGTGTAGCCCTCCAGAGCGCGCTGCGTCGTTTCCATTGCGAGGGGCAACAGGAAGATGTCATGCAGGAGGTTCAACGCCACTCCTTTTTCCTGACGTCCGGCGAGGTGAAGCGTTCAAAGAAGCACTCGTATCCAAACGTAGCAGGAAAAAAGCTCGTAAGGAGCAAGGCTGATAACCGTTGGGTCGCGCCCTAAGGCGGCGGCCCATTTCTTTTCCCCCGCCGTCTCACAAAAGAATGCCTCGGTTGTCATTCAGGCATCAGAGTTTCTTCCTCCGCTGTAGACCTGCGTGACCCGCAGGTGGGCCGAATCCAAGGGTAATCGTTCGAGGGGGGGTGCGTAACAACTCTGCGCGCAGTTGCGCGTGGGGAAGCAACCGCTTTCTCATGCGGAACGCGCGACCGGGGAATGGGGTGAGGGATGGAATTTCAGGACAAGGTTCTCAAGTGTATCGACTGCGGTTCAGACTTTATTTTTACCGCGGGCGAACAGCTTTTCTTTCACGACAAACAGTTTAAAAACGAGCCAAAACGTTGCAAGGCCTGTAAGGCAAAACGCATTGCCGTGCTGGGGGCGACGGTTCCAGGACAAACGCCCGCTAAAACAGAAACCCGCACCACATGTTCCCAGTGTGGAAAGGACACCACCGTTCCCTTCAAACCAACGCAGGGACGGCCGGTTTTCTGCCGCGAATGTTTTCAGCAGAAGCGGCAACAGGCAGCAACCGCCTGAGTTTTGCGGGTCAGGCAATCAGCCGGTCGACCAGGAGAAAGTCCTCCGGCTGAGTCGATTCCAGGAAAGCTGACGATTCCCCTGTTCTCCTGGCGTTTTTCCCCCCGAAGATTTGTGGGCTCTACGAAGCGGGTTCGCTACGCTGGGGTGGAAGTGTGCCTGCTCGCTTGGCCAGCAGTGTTTCGAGTTGCTGCACCAGTTGCCGCGTCCCGATCGGCTTGACCAGCAACGATTCCGAGCTTTCGTCGCGCCAGCTCTCATCCGCTGGAGGGTAGGCGGTGAGAATCGCGGTCGCCGGACGATTCTTCTGCGCGCGCGCCAGCCGCAGCACATCTAGCCCGGCCGCTTCCGTTTCCATTCGGATGTCAGTGATCACCACGTCGTATTCTTGCGCCTTTAACTTCTCGCGAGCTTCCGTACCCGACGCGGCGGTATCCACTTCGAAGCCGTTCAGTTCGAGGACCGCTTTCAGCGTGAGCAGAACGGGCTTGTCGTCGTCGACCAGAAGAACGCGACGCATCACGGGGGACTTCCCTTCTCCGATGAAATCACGAACATTCGCGGCAAGCAGTTTTGCTAGCAGCGCGATGGCGCGATTCGTTCCAGATGTGCTCGAAGGCCTAAGTGCGCTGCTACTATAGTATGGTGGCGAGTTTTTACGTACAGAATTTTGGGTGCCGCGCCGCGCAGGCTGACGGCGCCGCGATCGAACGCCAGTTCGAGGATCAGGGCCTCGAACGCGCCGGCGCCCCAGCTGACGCGGAAATCGTCGTTCTCAACACTTGCACAGTAACCGCCGCGGCCGACCAGGACGCCCGCGCCGCCATCCGCCGTGTTCACCGCCAGAATCCCCAAGCAAAAATCGTCGTGACCGGTTGCTACGCCCAGCGCGCCCCCGAAGAATTGGCCGCCATCCCGGGTGTAAGCCAAGTAATCGGCAACTCGCACAAACACCAGTTGGCAGGAATCACGGCGCCGCGGCCGCTTGTCTCTGGTCCGGCTTTCATTCCACTTTCTTCACTGACAACTGAGAACCGAGAACTGGGAACTACAGTCTTCGTCTCCGACATCTTCGCCCACACCGAACTGCTCGCCGCCCCGGTCTTTGACGCCGCGAACGAACGCACGCGTCCAAACTTAAAGGTGCAGGATGGCTGCAACAATCGCTGCTCGTTCTGCGTAATCCCGTTCGTCCGCGGTCAAACCCGCTCCATGAAACAGGATCAAATTTTGCGGGAAGTGAACGCACTAGTGGCCGCGGGCTACCGCGAACTGGTGATCTCTGGAATTAATCTCGGGAGATGGGGAAGAGATCTGGAGGCAGGTCACAGGTCACAGGTCACAGGTGACAGGGGCACGAAGCTAGGGATCGAGGGAACGAGCCGGCGACTGACGACTGACGACTGGCGACTGGTCCACCTCATCCATGCCATCCTCGACCAAACCAGTCTCGAGAAGCTCCGCATCAGTTCCGTCGAACCCATGGATTGGACCGACGAACTCATCGAACTGGTGGCAACGTCCCCGCGCATCGCCAAGCATACGCACGTGCCCCTGCAGTCGGGCAGTGATGCCGTGCTGCGACGCATGCATCGCAAATATCGTCCCTGGCACTATCGCGGGAAGATCGAGAAGATTCGCGCCGCCATACCATCCGCGGCGATCGGTGCCGACGTAATGGTCGGCTTCCCCGGCGAAACTGACGCGGAATTTGAAGAGACGCGTCGCATGATCGAAGACTTGCCGTTCACCTATCTCCATGTTTTCACCTATTCAGCCCGGCCCGGGACGCCCGCGGCCGAAATGCCCGCTCAGGTTCCCACGCGTGCAGCGCGCGAGCGCAACCGGATCCTGCGCGAACTCGCCGAGCAGAAGAAGCTAGCCTTCATGCAAAGCTTCGTCGGTCAGACCCTGGAAGCCATCACACTGGCCAAACAGAGCGGCACTGACACCAAGTGTGGCGCGGACACTCCTGTCCGCGAAGCCGATGTCACCGAGGCCCTCACCGACAACTATCTCAAGCTGCAAATCCAGGGGAAGTTCGAACCGAATCTCTGGCTCCGCACCAAGATCCTCGCAGTCGAGAAGCACGCCCTGATCGGCAGACCAGTTTAAGTTACTCTTGGTTCGAAAATATTCCGTCATGTTATGTAACCCGCCATCTTCCAGTCATCCCAGCCGGCTCTGAAAGTAGCCCGCCACTTCAGTGGCGGGTGAACCCAAAGTCGCGCGTCCGTGCCGGAGGCACGGCTGAAAAGTCTGCAGACCTTTTCAGGCATCCCGATTGGAACGCATCTTCCTTTATCCACAATTCCCGGCGCTGAAGCGCCGGGCTATTTTCAGCCGCCGCTCCGCGACGTATCTTCAACCACGCCTGTCGACTTGATACGCGTCGCGGCTCGATGAATCACTCCCCCACAAAAAATCAGCCGCCCCCAGGTTCGGAGGCGGCTGATCCAACTCCGGCCTTACGCCACCCGACTGGGAACCGCCTCGCGCTCGGCCCCCTTCGCCGACCGAACGGGCACGAGCATCGGCACGCGCTCGCGATATTCCGCGTACTCCCGATGCGCCCGCACCAGATCGTTCTCCTCAAATTGAATCGCCACGAAGATGTACAAACTGGTTGCGACCGCAAACACCAGGTGCGCCACCGTCATCGTCGGAGTGGCCCAAAACGAAAGCAACCATCCCACGTATAGCGGATGTCGCACGTAGCGGTACAGTCCCGGCGTTTTGAAGGGGAGCGATGTATAAGGACGCCCGATCAGGTTCAGGCACACCTGGCGCAATCCAAACAGATCGAAGTGATTGATGAGGAAGGTCGCAACCAGGACAGTCAGTAACCCGGTCGCATAGATGGCGTACAAGATCGCTCTTGCCGAGGCGCTTTCGACATTCCAGATCACGCCACCCATGGGCTGCCACAACGCAAATAGCAGCAACAACGCGAGACTCGAAAACAGAACGTACGTGCTGCGCTCAACCACTTGCGGCACAAGCTTGGTCCAGGACTTCTTGAACCACGGGCGCGCCATTACGCTATGCTGCACCGCGAACAATCCCAGCAGCAGCGAATTGATCAGCAGGGCCTCAAGAAACGGCCGCTGCGGACCCGAATCCATGGTCTTGGGAACTCCGAAATTGCCCATGAATCCAATGGCATAAAGAAACGTGCCGAAGAACGCCAAGTAGCAAACGACCCCATACACGAATGCTGCAATTCTGCTGAACATGTCTTCTCCTTCGGGACGCCGTAAGCTGTAACTGCGAGACACACCCCAGGAAAATTGGCCCCCGTTGTCGCTATTAACTCGCGCGCGGGGCCTCAGCGTCCTTTGGCAAGACTGAATTTTTTCTGCTATTTTTCTGACACCGTGCCTTCCGAGCGCACCAACTCGGTCTATGAGTTCGGCCCCTTCCGGCTGGAGTTGCGCGAGCATCGCCTCATGCGCGAGGGACAAGCCATCCCTCTGACGGGCAAGGCGTTCAACACGTTACGCGCACTGGTGGAGCGGCACGGCGAACTGGTTTCAAAGCAAGACCTGATGAGCGAGATCTGGCCTGAGACCACCGTCGAAGAAAACAACCTTGACCGCAATATCTCGATGGTGCGCAAGGCGCTCGGCGACCAGTCGTTCATCGAGACCGTCCCACGCGTGGGCTACCGCTTCATCGCTCCCGTTTCCAAAACAGCGCCGAGCCCCACCGATCGGGCAACCCGTACTGCCACACGCCAGGAGATTCGCTTCTGCGTAACCGACGACGGCGTCCGTCTTGCCTACGCCAAAGTCGGCAGCGGCCACCCCATCGTCAAAGTCGCCGACTGCTTCAATCATCTCGACTTCGAATGGGATAGCCCGATCTGGCGGCACTGGGTCCGCGAGTTCGGCAACAACTTCAGCCTGGTGCGATATGACGGACGCGGCAGCGGACTATCCGACTGGGAAGTGGAAGACGTTTCCTTCGAAGCGTGGGTTCACGATCTCGAGAGAGTCGTCGACGCCGCGGGCCTGGACAAATTTGCGCTCATGGGACACTCGCAGGGTGGGGCCGTCGCCATCGCGTATGCCGTGCGCCATCCTGAGCGCGTCAGCCACCTGATCCTCTGGGGCGGGTACGCGCGCGGCGCCTATCATCGCGACATTCCTGACGCTGTCGAAGTCCGCCGCGCTCTCGAGACGCTCGTTCAATTGAACTGGGGAAGAACGAACCCGTCCTTCTTCCAGATGGTCACGGATCTTTACATCCCCGAGAAGGCAACTCCAGAAGAGCAAAGCTGGTTCCGGGATCTACAGCAGGTCTCGATTTCACCCGACAACCTCGTGCGCTATATGAGGGCCTGCGACGACATTAATGTGCGCTCGATCCTGCCGACTCTCAGCATGCCTACGATTGTCTTCCATAGCGACCGCGACAAAATCGCGCCCCCACAGGAAGGCCGAATTCTAGCGGCCGGCATTCCCAACGCTCGCTTCGTCCCTCTGGCCAGCGCGAATCACGTGCTACTTGCCGATGAACCTGCCTGGAAGGTTTTTCGGGAAGAACTCACCTCGTTCCTGACCGGCTCAGGCTCAGGCTCTTCTTGAGATTGCAGAGAATCGTCGAAGAAATGGTTTCAAAGAATCGGTGAAAGATGAGTGCGCAGGTGAGTCGCCAGCGCGTTTTTCGTCAGAAACCACTTCCCGCAATGGGAGCAGCGGCTTCCGAGAACCGATCGGGACGTAAGTTCGTGCAAATTACCGTGCCCTTGCGCCAGATCCTCCCGCGCCTGCTGGCAGTTGGCGCAGGCAATTCGAGCCAAAGTCTCACTTTTTCCGCGGGACATCGCCTGCAAACATTGCTCGCAGGAATTTGACTGCATACGCGTGGGCCTCGGCTCGGGAGGTTGCCCTGAAAGGGCAGAGCGGTGTCTTGGGGAAGGACAGGACAACATAAGCGCATTCCAATTTTTGAATCGGTGATAGCCGTCACGTCCGGAAGTGACGATTCAGTACACGAGAAACTCTGGCCCAACCGGGCCATTCCCATGCACTTTGGGCAGGAGTAGATTTCCCGCAGCCTGTTTCTGGCATACTCCCATGGTGAACCGGAAACCAGACATCTCCGATTTGGCGGGCGAGTTCCAGCGTGCGAACTCGCCCACCCGCAGCGCCGGGGAGGCAGATGACCACCGCTGGTATCGTTTCGCCCGCATCGTCCACGAACTAAAGCAGAAGGACGATCAGACAACTCTGCAGGCAGCCTTCAACCGGCTCGAGGAATTCCTCACAGGAGAGAATTCCGATCTGCGGAATTGGGCGACCGGATTTCTTCAAGCGTTGCAGGATGTTTCCACTTGGAGTTCACACGACGGCGAGTCTTTCCTGCAGTTTATGGGCGAACGCACGCGGCACGTGTGGGCGACCCTCGACACCATCCGCCTCGATCTGGCGGACTGTTCCATCCTTGAAGCCGAAGTTCTGATGTGGCGGGTCGTGCATCCGACCAAGCCCATCGGACGCAGCTAGAGCGCTTCGAAACCTAGCTTCCGCGCAGTTTGTCCCTGAAAAACAGAAAGCGCTTTCCGCGATGGGAAAGCGCCTCACGAAGTCCGGTCTCGAGAAAGACGACCGTCTAGACTCTGGTTACCGGACCGTTGGAGTGATTGCGCGCTTCGGCCAGATTCGCCGGCGCTACATCCCTGCTTTCATAGCCTTCCAGATCAGGCAGGGTGGAGGCGATCGCTTGCAACGTGGCGTTCGAACGCTCCAAAACTGTTTGCAGGTACTTCTTCGCAACCGCACGGTCCGCGGGTTGAACCAGAGTCCACCAGCGCGCGATGCATTCGCCGATGTCGCCCTCTGACTTGGCTCCCTCGACGACGGCATCCATCAACCGGTGTACCTTGGTCTTAACCGCCTGATAGGAAACTGAAAGCTCCTGTGGCATGAGAAACGGGCTCCTGCCCGCTCAAGTGCAAACCATTGTCCAAACCTCGGCAGTGAGATTTGCGGTATTTATCAGGATGTTACATTCCACTTGTTGTAGAAATTGGCTTTCGCCTATGAAACCACATATTCCGCAAGCAAGGAGTGAAGCGAACGTCCGCGTGCAGTGAGAGATTCTTCTACGCGACAGAGCGCAGCGGCAAACTGAGTCGCGCAGCACCCATGCTATAATTTTCCCTCGTGTTTCTGCCGGAACCGCACGGAGGATGTTATCGATAAAAGGTTTATCCGCACCAACGACCGCATACGCGCCCGCGAAATCCGGGTGATTGACGACGAAGGAAATCAGATCGGCATTCTGCCTCCCTTCGAAGCGCTCAAGATGGCCCGCGAGAAAAATCTGGACTTGGTTGAGATCTCGCCCACCGCGCAACCTCCCGTCTGCCGCATCATGGACTACGGGAAATTCCTGTACCAGCAGGAGAAAAAGGAGCGCGAGGCCAAGAAACATCAGAAGCAGATCGTGGTCAAGGAAGTGAAGTTCCGCATCAATGTGGACGACCACGACTACGAAACCAAAAAGAATCACGTGCTGCGTTTTTTGGATGAAGGCGACAAGGTCAAGGCGACCATCTTCTTCCGCGGTCGTGAAATGACGCGCACCAACCTGGGACGACAAATCCTTGAGCGATTGATCAAGGACGTCCAGGAAAAAAGTATCGTGGAGTTCCGCCCGCGCCAGGAAGGCAACACGCTGCACGCGATCCTGGCTCCGAAGAAAGACGAGAGCGGCGGCGCCAAAAAAGAGAAACCGCGGACTGCGTCGCCACCACCGTCATCGCCGCAAGTGAAACAGGCGTGAGAACCCAGCTAGTAGCTTTTGGCTCTTAGCTGTTAGCCAGCGAGTTTTGATCGCAAAGGATAGAGCTAACAGCGAAAGGCTGATTCGAAAGATTGAGAACTGACAACCGAGAACTGAGAACTGCCCTTTATGCCTAAACTAAAAACTCACAAAGGCGCCGCCAAGCGCTTCAAGAAAACCGCCACCGGCAAGGTGAAGCGTCATCATTCACACCTGCGCCACATGCTCACGTCCAAGGGACAGAAGCGTAAAGACAAGCTCGCGAAATCCGTGCTGGTCTCCGACGCCGACACTCCCAAAGTCCTGCGCATGATTCCCTACGCCTGATCGTGTGGGGCGGACACTCTTGTCCGCCAACCAGCAGCGGGTCGTAAGCCGTTTTGTCGTAAACTGTAGTCGTTCGAAGTTTTGGGGAGGGCGCGGCCTTCAGCCGTGCCGCTCGCGAGCGTCGTCTGCGGACTTTAGTCCCTGGGGTGACCGGCGAGTCAGGGTGCTGAGCATCGTGCCCGGGCGTGTGAAGAGGTCAATCGTCATCGACGATCCTTACCTCCAGCCGCCAGCTGTAGGAAACGAAAAAGGAGAAAGCAATGCCTCGCGTAAAACGTGGAACCAAGCGCCGCGCCAAGCGGAAAAAAATCTTAGACCGCGCCAGCGGTTATTTCCTTACAAAATCGAAACTCTACCGCTCCGCCAAAGAAGCCGTCGAGCGCGGACTGAAGTTCGCTTACTCGGGCCGCAAACAGCGCAAGCGCCAGTACCGCTCGCTGTGGATCGTGCGCATCGGCGCCGCCGCCAAGGCCAACGGCCTGAGCTATTCAAAGTTCATCAACGGCCTGAAGATCGCCGGTGTCGAACTCGATCGCAAGATTCTTGCGGACCTGGCGGTGAAAGACGCCGCCGCATTTAAGAATCTCGCGGAGCAGGCCAAGAGCGCGCTGGAAGCGGCGTAGCTCGGAGCTGCGGGCCTCGAGCTTTGATCATACAGCTTCTTGGGCTCCGGCACTCTCCAGTCGCCAGCTTTCCGCCATCAGCTAGAGCTGCCCCTAGAGGGGCATCCGAGTTGAAAACGCTTGCGGTATCGCGAAAGCGATACGCTGATACGAACCTTGTGCTTAAAGTGCGTACTCAGAGTCGCGAAGCGACGGCAGAAGTTAGCCCCGCACGCGAGTGCGGGGTATTCGCATCGGTAGGCGAGAGTCCCTTCAGGGACGCCACGCCGATTGGTGCGGTAGCCTCTCTCGGTACGCGGCAGGCTCTTTGGTGGCAAGTTGAACAAGCCGCGGAGCGGCGGCATTCATTAGCCCAGCGCGCAAGCGCTGGGTAAACTCACAAATCGTGCCAAGCCCCGTCAGGGGCGAAAGCAACCGACATGTATACCGTTCCTCCACTGACGGACTACTCGGCCACCGCGCTCGACGCGGCGGCGCGCGACTTGCTCTCCGCGCTCGAAGCCGAATCCGTCGCCGTCAATGGCGAGAACGAATACAAACTGTTCCGCGATCGTTGGCTCGCGCGCAAAGACGGCATCGCCACCCAGATCAACGATCTCTGGCTGAAGGCCGCGCCCAAAGAAGCCAAACGCGACGCCGGCCAGCTCGTCAACGACCTCAAGAACAAGATCCAATCCAAAGTCGACGCGATGCTGGAACGCATCCAAGGCAGCGCGGCCGCGAGCAAACTCGCGGGCGAATGTATCGATATCAGCTTGCCCGGCATTCGCCGTCCGCTTGGCGCCGAGCATCCCGTCATCCGCACGATGAACGAGATCGTCGGCGTGTTCCGCAATCTCGGCTACTCGGTTTCCGAGGGCCCGGAGATTGAAACCGACTATTACAACTTCGAGGCGCTGAACTTCCCGCCGAACCACCCGGCGCGCGACATGCAGGACACGCTCTTTCTCGCCGGGCAGGACAAGAAGGCCCAGCGCGAACGCCTGCTGTTGCGCACGCACACGTCTCCAGTACAAATCCGCACCATGGAGCGGCTGAAGCCGCCGCTGCGTATTGTGATTCCGGGCAAGGTCTACCGCAACGATCCGCCTGATGCCAGCCATTCGCCGATGTTTCATCAGATCGAAGGACTCGCGGTCGACACGAACATCACGCTCGGCGATTTGAAGGGCACGCTCGATCACGCGATGAAAGCTTTGTTTGGTTCGAGCGTGAAGACGCAGTTCCGTCCGTCGTTCTTCCCGTTCACCGAGCCCAGCGCGGAGATGATGGTCAGTTGCTTCATCTGCGGCGGCAGCGGCAAACGCGGCACTGAACCGTGCCGCCCGTGCAAGACCACGGGCTGGATCGAGATTCTGGGCTGCGGCATGGTCGATCCCAACGTCTTCGAGTTCGTGAAGCACAACGGCTACGACCCGAGGACGGTCTCGGGCTTTGCCTTCGGCATGGGCGCGGACCGCATCGCGATCTTGAAGTATGGGGTCGACGATATTCAGTTGTTCTTTCAGGGCGATGAGCGGTTTTTGAAACAGTTTGGATAGAGCTGTGGGCTTCGAGCCACGAGCGAGCATGAACCGCATGCGAGATATGCTTTTTGCTCGTAGCTCGAGGCTTGTAGCTCGAAGCTGACTTTCAATGAAGCTTCTTCCCACATGGATCCGCGACTTCGTTGACCTCAAGGTCGACAACGCCACCCTTGCGCACGATCTCACATCGATCGGCATTGCGGTCGAAGGCATCTCCGGCGAGGGCGACTCCACCGTCTTCGAGATGGAGATTGGTACCAACCGTCCGGACGCGATGAATCATTACGGCGTGGCGCGCGAGGCTTCGGCTTTTTACGATCTGGCTCTCAAACCGTACGCTGCCAAGCTTCCGCCCTTCACAGACCTCGCCGGCATGACGATCACCGTGGAAGACGGGCGCTACTGTCCGCGGTTCACCGCGCGGGTGGTGCGCGACGTTACCATCAAGGCCTCCCCGGCGAAGATCACGCAGCGGCTTGGATTGCTCGACCAGCGCCCCATCAACAACGCGGTCGACGCCACCAACTATGTTCTTTGGGAGAGCGGAAAGCCGACGCACGTGTTCGATCTCGACCTGCTCGAAGGTCGCCGCATCGTCGTGCGATTCGCGCGCGCTGGCGAAACGCTCAAGACCCTCGACGGCGTAGTGCACAAACTCACTACCGAAGATCTTGTCGTCTGTGATGCGAAGAAGCCCGTCGGCCTTGCCGGAGTCATGGGCGGCTACGACACCATGATCACGGAGCGCACGCGCAACATCCTGATCGAGTCGGCGTGGTGGGACCCGCCGACCGTCCGGAAGATGTCGAAGCGGCACGGTCTGCACACCGACGCCTCGCACCGCTTCGAGCGTGGTGCCGACTATGAATCGACCTTGGTGTCCACCAATCGGGTTGCGGAACTGATTCTGAGTTCGGCCGGTGGGACGCTGGTCGGCGATGCGATCGACGTGGTAGTGGGCCAGCGCGACCAGGCGCCCATCGTGCTCAACATGTCTGAGGTTCATCGCATCCTGGGAAAAGATCTGAGCGCGCAGGAAGTCGTGCGCATTCTCTCGCGGCTTGGCTTTGAAACTACGCCCGGGCGGCAGGAAGGCGAGGAATTCGAAGTCACGATTCCTTCCTGGCGTCTCGACGTGGAACGTGAAATCGATGTGATCGAGGAAATTGCGCGCCTGTATGGCTACGATCGCTTCCCGAACACGCTGCCCGCTTTCACCGGTGCGGTGATCGAACCGCCCGACGCGCCCAAGGACGCGAAGCTGCGCAATTCCCTGCTCGGGCTGGGCTACGACGAGGCGGTGTCGCTGAACTTCATCTCGGCGGAAGACGCAAAGACCTTCTCGCACGCCCCGTCGATGACGCTGGCGAATCCGCTGAGCGAACAAGCGTCAGTCATGAGGACCTCGCTCTTGCCCGGCATGTTGGACATGCTGGCCTATAACCTGAACCGCGGGACCGACGACGTGCGCCTGTTCGAAGCCGGCCACGTATACGAGGCCGACGGTGCGGGCGCGGCGGAGCCGAAGCAAATCTGTTTCGCGGCCACCGGCAGCGCGCTGCCGGTGAACGTCAACCGCCCGTCGGAAACACGGTCGATGAGTTTCTACGACGTAAAGGGGGACGTGGAGAATTTGCTTTCCTCGTTCGCCTCGAAGACGCTGCACTACGACACCGAGGTTGCAGGATACTTCCATCCGGGACGCGCGGCGCGCGCCGTGCTCGATGGCACGGTGGTCGCGCAGTTGGGCCAGTTGCATCCAGATGTGGCCGGAGCCCGCAAGCTGCGGCAGGACGTGTTCGTGGCCGAGATGTTCCTCGGCCCGCTCTACGAACATGAGTTGCGCGAGCCACGCTACCAGGCGTTGCCGCGCTATCCGGCCGTGGAGCGCGATTTCTCGTTCGTGTTCGCCGATGGCGTGGTCTTCGAGCAGATCGAACGTGCCATCAACAAGCTGAAGCTCAGCGAACTGCGCAGCTTCGCTCCGGCCGAGATCTTCCGCGGTGGCAATGTGCCGGCGGGTAAGTACTCGATCCTGCTGCGCGCGGTGTTCCAGTCCAACGAGCGCACGCTGCGCGAAGACGAGGTGGCGCAGTGGTCCGGGCAGATCATCAAGGCGTTGGAAGGGCTGGGCGGGGTGCTACGCGCTTAGGCAGATTCGCTCCCTTCACGCCGACCATTCCCCTTTCCCCTTCACCAGGTTCTCCATCGCTGCGGTTGCGGCTCTTCTGAAAGCGTGCGCGCTGCCTCCTATGTCATCCCAACGCACCTCACTCAGAACGACGCTACATCCGCGACGTGGATACTCACCCTGAAGCAGCACGTCAGCCACAGCGGCCGCGATACTAACTTCGCATGACCGGATGTACTCTTCGGTCAGAGTCGATGGCCAAGTAGCTTTGGCTTCAAAGGTCAGATGAGTCGCGGGAAGGCACTCGAACTTCACAAAGGCATAGCTCGAAGGATGTCCAAAATGCCCACGGAATTCGTATTCGACGACTTGTGGTGACTTCAAACGGAAAAAAGAACTGGGATGGTGTCGTTTCGAAGCTTTTCCAATGCGTCGCTCTCCCAGCGCAAACCCATAGTTCTTCAGTTTAAACGTTGACAGAAAGCAATGCGTGGGACGTCGACCGAAGCTCTTCTCGCTCACTGATATACTCCCCGCCGAAACGAAGGAGGACCGTCAATTGCTATCGAGAAGGAATTTTCTGGCAGGAATCAGCGTCGCGGCGGCCGTCGGAGCACTGCCGAGAGTGTTCACCGAGACGGCCTGGGCCGCATCTGCTCTACCAACGAATTCCCCGGATGCCTCCTTGGTGGAACGCGCCCGCACTCTGCTTCGGCAAACGCCATTCGTCGAAACGCACAATGACCTTCCCTCCATGCTGCTCGCGGTGAAGGGCGACCTCGCGAAATACGATCTCAGCAAGATCCAGCCCAAGCTATGCGCCGATATTCCCCGGCTGCGGGAAGGAGGCGTGGGCGCGCAGTACTGGTCGGTGTTTGTGGAGTCGGCCACGCAGAAGACGCACACTTCCTTGCACGAAGCCATGCGCGAGTTCGATGTCGCCCTTCGCATGATCCGCAGCCAGGCGGACTTCGAACAAGCGCGGACAGCCGACGATATCGAGCGCATTCACAAGGCCGGAAAGATCGCCTGCCTGATCGGGGTTGAGGGCGGGCACATGATCGAGAACTCGGCCGCTTCGCTGCGCATTTTCTATGATCTCGGAGCGCGCTATATGACGCTCACGCACTGGGACAACATTGATTGGGCCGACTCGGCGACGGATCGCCCTGAGCATCGCGGGCTCACTGGATTCGGCAAGCAAGTGGTGCGCGAAATGAACCGGCTGGGCATGTTCGTCGATTTATCGCACGTGAGTGCGGAGACCATGCGCGATGCGCTCAGCGTGACGAAGGCGCCGGTGCTGTTCTCGCACTCCAGTTCATTCGCGGTGAACCCACATCCGCGCAACGTGCCCGACGACGTGCTCGCGAAATTGCCCGCTAACGGCGGAGTGATTCACGTCAACTTCATCAAGGAATTCATCTCGACCAAGAACCAGGCGTGGCAAGACCGTCGCAGCGAGGCCATGCGCAAATTGCATCTCGACAAGAGTACCGACGAGGCCATCACGAAAGCCATGGAGGAGTGGGACAAGAACAATCCATTCCCCAGGCCGACCATTTCCGATGTAGCCGATCACATCGACCACGTCCGGCGAGTCGCGGGCATCGATCACATCGGCATCGGTGCGGACTACTACGACGTGGGTGGCGAATCGATGGCGCAAGGACTCGAGGACGTGACGCGCTACCCGTATCTGTTTGCGGAGCTGTTGCGGCGGAAATATTCTGATGAAGATGTCCTGAAAATTGCCGGGAAAAATCATCTGCGCGCGATGAGGCAGATGGAGAACGTGGCAGCGCAACTACGGAAGTCGGAGACACCGCTCGAGGCGCTCACGCGATCCAGTGCCGAAGCCCTCAGCGCCTGAAGGCGCGATAGTTCCTGGACGCTTAGGGCCCGCTGAAGGCGGGCCCTTCCGGTAGCCTCTAAGTGCCGATTGCTCGGTGTTGTGGTTGATATACGTGCATCGACACGCGTGGCTTGGGCGTCGAGTCAGACCAGGTATTCGTGATTTTTTGGCGGAAAATTTCAGCGGGGATGGATGCCGAAATTGGCAGCTGACGTCAGGACTCGGTTGGCGGCTTGCCTTCTGCTTGGTTCGATTCATTATGTTCGGGGCGGCCGCGCTGCTGTTTTAGGTCTAAAAGGCGATTGATCTCCTTCACCAGTTCCATGAGTTTTTGGGGGTCTTGTTCAACAGCGGCTTCGGCACACAACTGCCTCCACCGCTCTTCAGTGTTCACCATGACGAGTAGTTCTCTCCCATTGAGAAAGCGTCTGACTTGTCCTGCGTGAACTTAAGACTACCGTCTAGCCTGTAGAGAGTCGGTCGGCTGGCCTACATAGGCCGCTCCGGCCCCAAGCCTAACTCGACGTTGAACTGCTTGAAAGCGGCGTAACACTTGCAGGATTGCTGCTCGAGCAGAGCCCGATTTACAACGAAAATCGAGCCCCGGCTGCGGGAGATGATGCCGTCCCGCTCCAAGTCGGCCACCGCGACGCTGACAGTGGGGCGGTCCGTTCCGATCATTTTCGACAGGAAATCGTGGGTGGTTGTGATGAGGTTCGAGTCGATACGATCCAGCGTGACCAACAGCCAGCGCGCGAGGCGCTGCCGCACGTTGTGCAGGCGGTTACAGGCCGCATTTTGCGCGAACTGGACGGAGCGGATGCCGAGCTGCCGAACCAGGATCCGGCGGAGTTCGGGCAGCGCGCAGATGGCGCGACGCATGACCGTACTGTCGACCTGAAAGCCATCGCCCGGAACCTGCACGATGATGTTATGGGGATGGCTTTCGAGACCGGCCGCCAGCGGCAAACCGATCATGTCTTCGCGGCCGGAGACGCCAACTTCAACACTGCGGCCGTCGTCGGTCTCGACCAGCATCGACGCGATGCCGCGATTCATGAAATAGACAGAGTCGATCGTTTCCTGCTCGCGTTGCAGCATAGTAGCCAGGTTGAGGTTGGTGAAACGAAGATGAGGCTGAATGGCCTCAAATTCATTGTCGGGAAGACGCAACAGAATCGTGTTGCGCACGGTCCTGCCATTGGCCATTCGCTCGGTAGCGGTCTCGAGTTGTGGTTTTGTGCTCACACCAGATCAGATGACGGTGCGGGGTTTTTCATCGTCATGTATTCGCTGTAAGTTGAAGGGGGGCGCATGGTACTGGAACTCAAGGGTTTTCGGGATTTTTTGAGGCAACGCCGCTTTTTGCCGAGAATCACGTACATAATTCGTGAAAATCCTGTCAAGTGGCTTGCGCGGTCGAAATTGCGCTAAGTGCATGTTCTCAAGGCAAATATAATTTCTGCTAACTTGTCACAACTACTATTAGCCGAATGATATAATAGATTTTATAGAGCATGACGAGGCGCGGCTTCCTGTGGAGGCCGCGTTTTTTAATTGGCCGAAAGACACTTGTTGACCGCGCCCATGGGAATCACAGTCGCTGGATTTCTGGAAGGCCGCACCAGACTGGATGCAACGCAAGAGGTCGGGAACGCGTCTCAGGTCCGTCCTGAATACAACGTGGGGAGGCAGCATGAAGTTTTGGTGGCTCGTGGTGTCGCTATTGTTGGCGATACCCGCAGTTGGACAAAGCGGGAGCGAAGCGTCAAAGCAGTTTACGGTGGGGAACGAAAGGCTTACGAACTATCAACCTGCGAACGCGAGCGATCGACTGAAGTGGTTCGCTGTCTCAACGGCGGGGCCGTTGAGCCTGCTGGCTGCTGGTCCGATCAGCGCCGGCTTCGGCACGGCGATCAATCGGCCGAAACAGTACGGGCCGCATTGGGAAGGCTTCGGAAAACGCTACGGCATGCGTTTGACGGGCGTGTCGACCGGCAACGCGATCGAAGCTTCACTGGGCTCGCTATGGGGAGAGGATCCGCGATATTTTCAATCGCCGCAGCGTGGGTTTGGCACACGCGTGAAGTATGTGATCAAGACTACGTTCGTGGCGCCACGCCGCGATGGGACGCTGCATCCTGCTTACGCGAGGTACATCGGAAATGTCGGGAACAACTTTTTGTCGAATACGTGGCGGGTACAGAGCGAGAACGGTGCGGGGACCGCTGCGTTGCGATGCTTGCTCGGGGTGGTGGGTCGGATGTCAGGGAATGCGTTCGCTGAGTTCTGGCCGGATGTGCGGAAGAGAGTGTGGAGGAAATAGGGGGATCATCAAGAACGTTCTATGAAGCGACGGGCGTCTAGCCAGTCGGCGGGCGGGGACGCCGCCGCTCCATCGCTGATCCGACAAGCGCGGCAGAGACCGTATCCAATCTGCCATGTTAGTCTGGCGCAACTATGACTGAAGTGGTTGCGCGATCAAAACATTTTCTCAGCGACCGCGTCTCGCATTTTACCGAGTCGGTCATCCGTGAGATGACGCGGCAGGCGATGGTGCATGGGGCCATCAACCTGGCGCAGGGGTTTCCAGATTTTCCCGCGCCCGCGGAGATCAAGCAAGCGGCGCAGAAGGCGATCGGCGCCGACGTGAACCAGTACGCGATCACGTGGGGCGCGAAAAGCCTGCGCGGAGCGATCGCGCGGCAGATGGAAACCTGGCAGGGTGTGAAGGTCGATCCCGAGAAACAGGTGACAGTGTGCTGCGGATCGACCGAAGCCATGATCTCCACGCTGATGGCGGTGTGCAATGCGGGCGACGAAGTCGTCATCTTCGAACCCTACTACGAAAATTACGGACCGGATTCGATTCTGAGCGGCGCGAAGCCGCGTTTCGTAAAACTGCGGCCGCCGAACGCGACCGGCGGCGAGTGGACGTTCGACGAACAGCAACTCCGGCGCGCATTTCACAAGAACACGAAAGCCATCATCGTCAACACGCCCAACAATCCTACTGGCAAGGTGTTCACGCGGACGGAACTGGAATTGATTCGCAACTTGTGCGTGGAGTTTGATGTGCTTGCGATCACCGACGAGATCTACGAGCACATTCTTTACGACGGCACCAAGCATATTTCGATGGCATCGCTCCCTGGCATGGAAGAGCGGACGATCACCATCAACGGAATGTCGAAAACCTACAGTGTCACGGGATGGCGTGTGGGATGGACGATTGCGCCGCCGCGCATCACGGACGCCATCCGCAAGGTGCATGACTTCCTGACGGTGGGAGCTCCGGCGCCTCTGCAGGAAGCCGGGGCTTCGGCGTTGAGCATGCCGGAAAGCTACTACACGAAACTGGCGGAGGGGTACCGCAAGCGGCGTGACCGGCTGGTCCCTGCGCTGGAAGCTGCCGGGTTCCGGTGCTTTCTTCCCCGGGGGGCATATTACGTGATGACCGACATCAGCGGCTTCGGTTACGCCGACGATCTGGCGTTCACGAAGTACCTGGTGAGTGAGATTGGTGTGGCAGCGGTGCCGGGTTCGAGTTTCTATCGCGATCCTAAAGATGGCGCGCACCAGGTGCGGTTCGCTTTCTGCAAGCGCGATGAGACGCTAGATGAAGCGGCGAAGCGTTTGAAGAACGTGCGGCCGGCAGGAAGAAAGTCTGGTGGATAGCGGTATGGATCGGTTCATTGTCGTGACGGGCGGCCCGGGATCGGGCAAGAGCACGCTCATCGATGCAATTGAGTGCGCGGGCTTCAGAAGGACGCTGGAGGCGGGGCGCGGAATCATTCAGGATCAGGTGGCGATCGGCGGACGGGCGTTGCCGTGGCTTGATCCGGCATTGTTCGCCGAGATGATGCTGGTGTGGGAGATGCGGTCGTACCGCGCCGCTGAGCAGCAGAGTGGGACCATTTTCTTTGATCGCGGAGTTCCTGATGTGGCGGGGTATTTGCGGCTGATGAAGCTGCCCGTGCCTGAGCATGTAATGAAAGCCACCGAGATTTTCCGTTATCACTCACGGGTGTTGATCGCGCCGCCCTGGGAAGAAATTTTTCGTCAGGACTGCGAGCGCAAACAGGATTTCGGGGAAGCAGTCCGGACGTACGAAGCTCTGGCGTCAACATATGCCGAGCTTGGGTACCAGCTGGTGGAATTGCCTCGGGCCAGCGTAGAGTCGCGAGTGCAGTTTGTGCGACAGATGCTTGATTCCGTGTGATCGGGCTCTGGTGGCGGGTTTTGGAGACTTTTTCAAAAACCTTTTCGCGTAAATCGTGATTTTTACATCTCGCCGAGCGCGCACAAGAATGTGCGCCACACGGTTCTCAAAGCATCGACATTTTCACGGTTAGTAGTTCGCAGGCTTGGGGTATACTGCGGTTAAGATCGATAATTTTTCTCTCGGGAAGAAGTGAGTCATGGCTCTGAAAGCGGTTGACGAGGTATCTGCTGAGGTTCCCACCGACGATTTCCAGGCGCTAGAAGACAAGGTTTATCGCACTATTGAGATGTACAAGGCTGCGCGCGAAGCGAAATCGGCAGCCGAGCGGGACGTACAGCGTCTCAAGCAGCAACTGCGGGATCGGGATGAAGAGACCGAGTCGCTGCGCCGGGAAGCCGTGCAGCTCCGCAAAGACCGCGAAGAGGTTCGCCGCCGGGTGGAGAAGATGATGCGGCAGATCGACGCGGCGGGCGAAGAGCAGGTAGCCAGTTAGCCTGCAGAATCGACCGGAAGAGAGGAGCAAGGCTATGGCAACGGCTACGCGACAAAATCCTGCAAAGGACGCGAGCAACAGCAGCGTGCGGGTCGAGATTTTCGATCAGGCATACAACCTGAGGGGCTCGGATCCGGAATACATCCTGAAGCTGGCGGAATACGTGGACGCGAAGATGCGCGCGGTCGCGGAGCAGACCAATACGATTGATACCGTACGGTTGGCGGTACTGGCGGCGTTGAATATTGCCGATGAGTATCATTTGCTGAAGCGCAACAGCCACGTGGGAGCGTCGACGATTGTGCAGCGCACGCATCGGTTGTCGAGTGCGCTGGATGAAGTTCTGGAAGATGAGCGCGTTGGCGTGAAGGCGGGCTGAGATCGCTTCGCAATCTCTGAAAATGTAATTTCCTCATTGCATGAGCCGCCTTTGGCGGCTTTTTGTTTTGGGCGCGAAAGTGATGTCGCGGACGAGGTTAAGCCTCACCTCAGGCGCTAAAGCGCCGTACTGGTGGAGTTGGTGACGGCACGAGTAAACTGGTTCCCTTCGCCTTCTCGTGTCCTTCTCCTTACGCAGTCGTCAGCACGCATGTTGCCAGCTTTTTACAGGGTGGGACTTGCGAAACTCGGCGGGTTTGCCTAGCATCCAATTCTGAAAGCCGGCCTGCGGAGTTGGTGTGGTGGTAACCGATTTTTGAACCAACACCGAATGAACGGGGACTTGACTCGAACTAAGATCCGGTGTGCGATGCTCCGCCACGCGGAGATGCCTAAAGGGTCTCGGCAGGTTCCCACCGTCTAGGACGGGTTCATTCTCGGCCCACCGCACGGTTCAGCGGGTCGGCTTTTACTTCAGTCGCTAGTCGATCGTTGTTGGCTAAACCGCAGGCGGTTGCATGCCGCTCGCATCGTTGTTCTCTTCGTCCTGTTAAACTTGAGCAGGACGGATTTCTTTTTTGCGCATCCAATAAACCGTGTATCCCCAAATTTTTCATATAGGACGATTCTTTCTGCCTACGTATGGTCTGCTGGTGGCTACTGGCGTCCTGCTTGGGCTTTGGATTAGTGTGCGCAACTCGGCACGGCAGGGCATCGACCCTGAGAAGGCGTGGAATCTCGGCATTCTGGTTGTGCTGTGCGGCATCGTGGGCGCCAAGGTTCTTTATGTCGTGTATGACTGGAATACTTATCCGCACTGGACCGATATTTTCAGCGTCAGCACACTGCAGGCCGGCGGAGTGTTCTCGGGTGGATTGATTGCGGCATTGGTGGCGGCCGCGTGGTATATCCGGCGGAATCACATGCCGGCGCTCGGTACCTGCGATGCGTTTGCACCGGGCCTGGCGCTGGGTCACGCGATTGGGCGCGTGGGGTGTTTCGCGGCCGGGTGCTGTTTCGGCAAGCCGACGCATGCGTGGTGGGGCGTGACGTTCACGAATCCCGTAGCGCATGATTTGGTGGGCACGCCGTTGAACGAGGCGCTCGAGCCAACGCAGTTGTTTGAGTCGGCGGTGGAGTTGGCGAATTTCTTTCTGTTGATGTGGATGTTGAAGCGGAAAAAATTCGATGGCCAGGTGTTTGGAGCGTATTTGATTCTGTATGGCGTAGCGCGGTTCTTTCTCGAGTTTTTGCGCGGAGACCCGGGGCGCGGGATTGTGTTCGGAGGATTGATGAGTGGAACGCAGTTGATCGCGATTGGGTTGGTGGTGGTGGGCGGGGTGATCTGGTTCCTCAAGGGTGGGGTGGGATCCGGTGTCAGGTCTCAGGTGTCCGGTGTCAGGCCCTAGGTTTTTTGTGTTGTGTGTTTGGTCTTGGGTCTCTAGACGCTGCCGTTCTTCTTGCTCTTCTCGCGTGTATCTTCGGGCTGCCATTCAGCTAGACTCTGTTCCGTCTCGATGTCACAAATTCTTCCAACAAGTTTTGCGGTTGCTGCGGAAAACTCCGGCGGGCGTCTGGATCAATTTCTTGTTGCGAAGCTTGCGGATGTCAGCCGCGCGCGCGTGCAGCAGTTGATCGAGCAGGAACTGGTACTGGTGGATGGCAAGGCTGGTAAGGCTTCCCTGCGATTGCGCGGGGGCGAGGAGATCCGGGTGTTGGGGCCGGCGAAGGTTGAACCGCTGCGCGCCATTCCAGAAGACATCCCACTCGACATTGTTTACGAAGACGACGACCTGGCCGTGATCAACAAGCCGTCCGGGATGATGGTGCATGCGGGTGCGGGAGCGACCGAGGATGCGCGCAACCGCGGGACGCTGGTAAACGCGCTGCTGCACAGGTTCGGTCAGCTTTCGGACGTGGGGGGCGAGTTGCGGCCGGGGATCGTGCATCGTCTGGACAAAGAGACCAGTGGGCTGATCGTGGTGGCGAAGAGCGATGAAGCGCATCGCAAGCTGGCGGCTCAGTTTGCAAAGCGTGATGTGAAGAAAACCTACATCGCACTGGTGCACGGGCGCGTGGCTGCGGACAAGGGCACGATTGACAAGAACATCAGCCGCGATAGCGTGCGGCGCGTGCGCATGACGACGCGGCGCGAGGGCGGGCGCGACGCCATTACGCATTACCGGGTGGAGCGCCGAATTGACTCGGCGCTCGGAAAGTTCACGCTGCTAGAAGTGAACATCGATACGGGGCGGACGCATCAGATCCGCGTCCACCTGGCGTCGATTGGGCATCCGGTTGTCGGCGATACGGTGTATGGGGCGCCAGCGCAGGTGAAGGGACGGAGCGGGGCGCTGGCTTTGCA
>Ga0209811_10000313_pt1 | contig 22022 bp, 26 predicted proteins | sample Coa_R1_6_FD_187161 | JGI IMG/M metagenome (GOLD analysis project Ga0209811, IMG submission 187161) | Surface soil microbial communities from Centralia Pennsylvania, which are recovering from an underground coalmine fire. - Coalmine... | ecosystem: Environmental > Terrestrial > Soil >... | reverse complement strand
AGGGGCAAACCGTTTTGGAATCGCACTGCGGCGGTTCGACGACGGACTCGCCGTTTCCCGTTCCCTCATCGTCTCCGCGACGTTCAAGGCTACAATGTCCCCAGCATGATCGCTCACCTGCGCGGAAAGTTGCTGATCAAGCATCCGAATCAAGCTATCGTGGAGACTGCGGGCGTCGGCTACGACGTTACGATCAGCGTGCCTACGTTCTCTGATTTGCCGGCAGTCGGTGCCGAGGTTGGCCTGCACATTCACACGCACGTGCGCGAGGACCAGATCGCCTTGTACGGCTTTCTGCGACTAGCTGACAAACACCTGTTCGAAAAACTTCTGACCGTCAGCGGCATTGGACCCAAGCTTGCCATCACAATTCTCAGCGGCATGCCTGCTGACGAAATGGTGGGCTCGATTCGTGGGAACGATGTAGCTCGCCTGACGCGCATTCCCGGCATCGGCCGCAAGACGGCCGAACGCATGGTGCTGGAGTTGCGAGACAAACTGCCACCACCTTCCACTGGACAAGAGATTGCCGTGCCGACGATGAGCCCCGTCGAGGAAGATGTGCTCTCGGCCCTGATGAACCTGGGATACCAGCGGGCAGCGTCGGAAAAAACTCTAGCTGCGGCGGTGAAGAGCGGAAAAGCGACGTCCTTCGATCAGCTCTTCCGCGAGGCGCTAGGGACGCTCTCGAAGTGAGTCTTTAATGGCCGACGAAGCGCAAGTATAAGTCGCGGTCCGACTTACAGGTTTCGGCCATCTCCTTGACCTTCTGCCATGCTTCGCGCTGCGACTCGTCCTTGGCGCGATCTCTTACGCGTTCCCACTCTCCCAAAAAGGTCTCTGCCTGCAGGTGGTTAAACACCGTCTTGCCAAAGGGATCGATACAACTCAGGATAGGAAATTCCGTGTTCTCATGGTCGGGGATTACGCCGTGGAGAATCACCCACTCGCTACGCTCGCCCAAATCGTCTTCCAGTTTCACGACCAGCGACATGACTCGGAACTCCGGCCAAGGAAAGAGTGGAGCGAATGTACCAAGCCGACCCGCAGATTGCAAAGGCACGAACGAGCCATATCTGGTTACGTCTTCATAGTCTTGCGTACTGGCTTGGGGGACCCCCGGAACACCATCAAGACGCAATCCTCCAACTGACCTCGCGTTAGAACAATCTGTTCTATTTTCCGATGGATTCTCCGAAGATTTTCGGTTGACCACTGTGCGCCTTCGCATTACTTTGCAGACGCGTACCAAGGTAGAAGGAGAGTGCTGCCTTGCGGAAATCGGCAGTGGATGTCATCAGCACCGCGTTCGCACACGCGGCCGATCAACTCGCGGAACCGTTCCGGTTCGGCCAATGGGTGAGGCTCGCCCTACTGGCTCTGGCCACGGGCGAATTGAGTTCGGGCGGCGGCTGCAGTAACGTGCTCCGCGGGATTCCGACGCAGTTCCCGAAACCTTCCCATAATTTCATGGATCCCAAGGACGTGCTGCAAGGCATCGACCCTGCCCTGATCGCTACGTTGTTTCTCGTTGTTGTGGGCGGCGGACTGGTGCTGATGCTGGTGTGGATTTACGTCGCCAGCGTCAGCCGCTTCATCCTGTTCGAAGCCGTGCTGAAAAAGAATTGCGATTCCTTGAGCGAGGGGTGGGAACGTTGGCAGGGACCGGGCCTGCGATATTTCGGCTGGCAACTAATCCTTTCGGTAATTTCTCTGGCAGTCGCGGCGGTTTTGTTTATTCCAATCCTGTTGCCGATCCTGGCCATGATGAAGAACCATCAGCAACCCGGGCTGGAGATTTTTCTCGCTCTTCTTCCAGTGGCGCTCTTGTTCGGCGTTTTCAGCCTGATCATTCTGCTGATCAACCTCTTCTCCAAGGATTTCGTCGTGCCGTTGATGGCGCTGGATGGCGTCGGCGTGTTTGAAGGGTGGAAACGGCTGTGGGCCATGATCAAGTCGGAACCGCTCGGCTATGCCGGCTACGTGGGCATGAAGATCGTACTCGCGATTGGAGCCTCAGTAGTGTTCGGGATTCTTTCGGGGATTGCGGCTGCCGTGGTGATTGTGCCGTCGGCCCTGGTGGTGGTGGCGGTGGTGATCCTGAGCAGGAGCGGCACTTTCGGTTGGAATGCCGCCACGATCACGGCCGCTGTAATTGCATTCGTGATCGTATTGGCCATCGTGATGGTAGTGGTCGCGATGGTCTGCGTGCCGGTCGCGGTGTTTTTCCCCGCGTACGCTATGTATTTCTTCGCCGAGAGATTTCCCACGCTGCACGCGCGATTGTATCCGCCCCCAACCCTGCCACCCGCACGTCCGGCATGGCAGCCTGCACCCGCTGGGTAGTGCTCGGGACCTTTCTCTAGTTTTCTGGAAGCCGCTCTCGGCGGCCGAGCCTAGTTGCCTTCGCGATGCGATTGCGGGATCTTCAGCTTGGCTTTCTTGTCGTGCGTCCACGAGAAGCGCCGTCCGACGATGCACTTGACGATGAGGTGATCGGTCGCTGGAGTCAGGCCCCAGCCCACCCCAAAATTAAACTCCCACTTGGGCGAGACATTTAAATCGATCGTCGGAAAGATCTGATGTTCCTGCTGACCAATGGGATCGAACTCCGTAGCAGGGCCGGTATTGCCGTAGTACTCGATACCGGCCGCGATCTTGGTGGTCACGTCGTAGCTGATCTTCACATTGGGATTGAATTCCCAGCCGCGTGTCACGTTCGGCCCATGCAGGGCGCGGCCGAATACCGGATTGAACGCGAAGTACCAGGGACCGTATGTCTTGTCGATGATGGGGCGCAATTCGTAGGTCCAGGTGTCCCCTGAAAATTTCGCCTGACTGTAGCCTAGCTCTTGCGACAGGCTCAGGCCGACCGGCCAATGCCACTTTTGCGGAATGGCGATGCGTGGCCTGATGTGATCCCCTACCCACTGCCAGCCGCCATCGGGCTGAATGCTGCTGAACACGTAGAAGCCAGTCTCGAACCAGTCGGTAAATCCTTGCGTGATCTCAAGCGTCTCGTGCATGGCGTGGTGAGTGGGCTGGACACCGTCAACCACCTGCTTACTCCCGTTCACTGTGAAGTTGGAATGGATTTCGACCATGGTCGTGCGCGGAGGGACTAACTCCGACGGGTAGACCTGGATCTCGTAGTTGTCCTGCGCGAGCGCGAAGGCGGTGGTGAGCAGAAAAGAGATCGCTAAGGCGGCGAGGTGGCGGGTCTGCATGGTTAGGATCGCCGCGCGCGACGCCTCTTGCGTTACAGGCAGCTGCTCGGAATTCTAAAAGAATTCGTCCGAGCCTGAATGGAAACTCTGTTGCCGGAGGCAGAACTCCCCTGAATAGGGGAACTCTGGATCGCTACTGGGTGTCCAATCCCTAAGACACGCCGCGTGCCCCGAAGGAGAAAACAATGGCAATGTCGATGGGAGGCGGTGGTGTGTCTGCGCCACAAATGAACGTCACTCCGCTGATTGATGTACTGCTGGTGCTGATCATCATTTTCATGGTGATTGTCGTGTCGGAGCGGAAAGAAGGATTCAAGGCGGAGATTCCACAGCCGCCGGCGAATCCGAACTCGGCGCCCGAGCCGGTGAGAACAGTCGTGATTCAACTCGCGGGCGCAAAGAGAGGCGAAGTACCCTCGCTGCAGATCAACCAGCAGGATGTGGGTTGGCCCGACCTGAAGGAGCGGCTCAGCGACATTTTCAAAAAGAGAGCAGAAAGAGTTGCGTTTATCCAAGGCGACGACGAAGTGAACTTTGAGTATGTGGCTTACGTGATCGACACCGCGCGGGACGCCGGCGTGCAACGAGTAGGACTGTTGCCGAAGGAGATGGCATCAGCCCATTGAATGTAAGGGAAAAGAAACGGGGAATTTGCGCCTCCGCCCTCCCGCACAGTAAAACTACCGGACATCCATAAATCGGAGTTCGGGAGTTCGAATTTGAAAGACTTCGCACAACGTGTACAAACAAGTTTCCAGCGCCAGGCCTTCATGGCGACGCTAGGAGCGAGCATCACCACGCCCAAGCCGGGCGAGGTTGAGATCAGCTTCCCGTTTCATGGCTCGCTCACGCAGCAGAATGACTTTGTGCATGCTGGGGCGATCACGAGCATTCTGGATTCGGCTTGCGGCTATGCTGCGTTAAGTGTGGCGGCCGAAGGACACGATGTGTTGAGCGTGGAGTTCAAGGTGAACCTGCTATCCCCGGCAGTCGGCGAGTCATTTTGCGCGCGGGCGCACGTGAAGCGTGCCGGGAAGACGCTGATCGTGTGCTCAGCCGACGCGTTCGCGAAGAGGAACGGGGAGGAGAAACTTGTCGCGACCATGCTTGCGACCATCATGGCGCTCAAGCCAAACCGATAAGCGCGCAAATGCAACTCAAACTAGTTTGTCGAAGCCGTGATGTAGTTAGTACAGGTAACGATTTCGAGGTGATTTGGCAGATCGGACCATCACCTTGGTTTCTCGTAATTCGGCGTCTGATTTCACGTGACGGCACTCGTCAAACTTGAAGTCGACCACCACATCTAACGTCGCAGGCTCCCCAACAGGCTCAAACTTCCACTGGCTGAGAGCTTTTTCCACGTACTGATGAAACACCGGGTGGGCCATCGTGATCGTCGTCGATGCGACGCTAGCGTCGCCATTGATGTGAATATTTGCTGTCACTTTGCCTTGCATTCGCCCGGTTCGTGCCAGCGCCGGATACGCGGGTGCAACAAATCGCACCCAATGAAATCTAGAAATTGTTTCCTGGCTGTTGCCCTGTGCCGACAAGGCACAGAGCAGAACCCAATAAGTCACGCGAGACAAAGAAGCCATTTCAATCCCTCGCTCGGTTTTTGATCCAGATTGGCGTTCCCACAAACCCGAACGCTTCGCGGATCTGGTTTTCCAGGAAGCGCTGGTAGGAGAAGTGCAACTTCACCGCGCGATCGGTGAACAAGATAAACGTCGGCGGCGCCACGTTGGATTGGGTCAGATAAAGAATCTTCACCCGCTGGCGCATGGGAACCGAGGCACGCTCGAAATCGACGTGCTTGAGGAAGCGATTCATTTCGCCAGTAGCGATGCGCTTGCGCCGTTCGCGCGCGACTTCTTCGAGCAGCGGGAAAATTTTGTCGACATTTTTTCCGGTGCTGGCTGAGATGAATAACACCGGCGCGTAGCTAAGAAATTTCAGCGCGTTCCGCAAGCGTTCGAGGTAGAGATTCTGATCATTCGGGCGGCGTGAGTCCTGGATGCGGGAGGCGCGCGCCTGGCTGATGGCACGCTTTTGGCCGGTCGTGACCAGATCCCATTTGTTGACAAGGATGATCATCGAACGTCCGCTCTCGTGCGCGTAGCCGGCGATGGTGGCGTCGAGGGCGCTTACCCCTTCGGTCGCATCGATCACGAGCAGCGCAATGTCAGCTTCTTCCAGATGCTTGCGCGACATCACGACAGAAAGCTTTTCCGCCATCAGGTGCGTCTTCCCTTTGCGGCGGATGCCGGCCGTATCGACAAAGCGAAAGCGCTGCCCGTCGCGTTCGACGATTTCGTCGACCGCGTCGCGCGTGGTGCCCGGGATCGGGGAAACGATCGCGCGCGAAGTGCCTGTGAGCTGATTCAGCAGCGTCGACTTGCCGACGTTCGGATGGCCGATGATGGCGACTTTTACTTCGGCGGATGGCTGGTGGTCGGTGGCGGGTAGCGAAATGTCAGTCGGCAGTCGCTGGTCGTCAGTCGGCTGCAGAGCAATGGTTCCGTCATCCGCATCGGCTTCCGCCCTACCATTTCGCTGTTCTTGCGTGCCCTCCGTGCCCTCTGCGGTTAACCGCTGTTGCTCTTCCTGGGGCAGAATTTTCAGGAACGCATCGAGCAGGTCATCGATGCCGCGGCCGTGTTCCGCTGAGATGGAGAACAACTCGTTGAGACCAAGGCGATGAAATTCGCCTTCCAGCGCGATTTGCTTGTCGCTGTCTACCTTGTTGACCGCGAGAAAGAGCGGCTTCCCGGTCTTGCGGAGCAGGCGCGCCAGTTCGAGATCGGGTGCGGCAATTTCGGTGCGGCCGTCGACTACCATCACGATGGCGGCGGCTTCATCAAGCGCGACCCTGGCCTGTCGAAAAATTTCTGACGGAATGAAGTCCTTGTCTTCCGGGATGATGCCACCGGTGTCGACAACCCGGAAGGCGCGGCCGCGCCACTCTGTCTCGCCGTAGAGCCGGTCGCGCGTAATGCCGGGCTCGTCACCCACGATTGCGCGGCGCGAGCCGACCAGCCGATTGAAGAGCGTGGACTTGCCTACGTTGGGGCGACCGACGATCGCGAGAAGCGCAGGCTGCGCTTTTCCACCCGCAAGGATTCCCGTGGCTTCCTTGGCCAGGCTTGCTTCAAACGATCTTGATTTCACAGGCGTCAAAATTGAGTTTCTTTCGGAGTCCTATAATAGCTGTATAAGCGTGTGCAGGCACAGGCGCGTCGTGCTTGCATTTGCGCAAGCAACCGTATCAATCTGCGCGAGTATCGATTGCCTTCCCCCTCCCAGCCCGCGTCTTCCCGCACCAACAACGTTTCGCTACACAACTTCTTCGCGCCCGGAGGAGTGCTTTCGAAGACCCATCCGGCGTACGAATTTCGTCGCGGACAGCTGCAAATGGCGCAAGCCGTGGAGGAGGCGATCGCGGAGAAGCGGCACCTGATCGTTGAAGCCGGCACCGGCACGGGGAAGACGCTGGCCTACCTGATGCCAGTCATCCGCTCGGGCAAGCGCGTCATCATTTCCACCGGCACCAAGAACCTGCAGGAGCAGCTTTTCTACAAGGATATTCCGTTCCTCGAGCAGGCGCTTTTCCCGAACGGCGAAGGCAAGTTGAACGTCTGCTACATGAAGGGTCGCAACAACTATCTCTGCAAGAAGAAACTCTATGACCTGACGGATCAACCAGTGCTCTCGGGTTTGGAGGAGATCGAGCACTATCGCGCCATCGCGGCTTGGGAAAAGACGACTCAGACTGGAGACCGGGCCGAGCTGGCGTCTCTGCCCGAGGCCAGCGCGCTGTGGCACAAGCTCGATGCGCGTTCTGAGACGTGCCTGGGACAGAAGTGCAGCGCGTTTGAAACCTGCTTCATCACAGAAATGCACCGGCGGGCGGCGGAGAGCGACATCATCATCGTCAACCATCACCTGTTCTTTGCAGACCTGTCGATCAAGCGGGCCTCAGAGTATGCGCCCGACGCCGGGATTCTGCCCGACGCGGGCGCAGTGATCTTCGACGAAGCGCACGAATTGGAGGACGTGGCCGGCAGCTACTTCGGCGTGGCCGTCAGCAACCTGCGGGTGGAAGATCTGGTGCGCGATGTCGAAATTTCTCTCACCCGCAACAAAATGCTGTCGTCGCCAATAATCGGTGCGCTGAAAAGCGTGCGCGATCGCTCGCAGCTTTTCTTTTCGGTGCTTCCCGCGGGTGACGGGCGCTTCGCCTTCGACAACCGGCGCGAGTTTCTGGAAGAAAACGGCGATGAGTTCCTCGCGCTACAGCAATCGCTCGAGCGATTGGGTGCGGAGTTGCAGAATCTGCCTAGCAAGGCGGAAGAGATCTTCACTTTTTCACGGCGGGCACGGGAACTGCAGGTGCAGCTGGGATTCTTGATGGAGTCCGAGGACCTCAACTCTGTCTTCTGGATTGAACGGCGTGGACGAGGCTTCTCGCCACAGAGGCACAGAGACACAGAGACTTCCAAAGAAGTATCAGAGACTTCGCGTGCGGGCCCGGGAGCCCGCCGGCAGAACGTCTACCTGCAGGCCACGCCCATTGATGTAGCGCCCATCTTGAAAGCGACTCTGTTTGATGAACTCGAGACCGCCGTGCTCACGTCTGCGACGCTGGCCGTAAGCGGTGGGTTCGACTACATGAAACGCAGGCTGGGTCTGGAGCATGTGCGCGAGGTTGTGCTGGCTTCGCACTACGACTACGCACGACAGGCTTTGTTCTACGTACCGCCCGACCTGCCCGATCCGCGTACGCCGCAATTTGCGGCCAAGGCGGCTGACCGGATTCGCCACCTGCTGGAACTAACTCGCGGCAGGGCTTTCGTGTTATTCACCAGCTACGCGCAGATGAACGAGATTTATCAGCGACTGCTGGGTGAACTTGAATTCCCGATGCTGCTGCAAGGCGACGCGCCCAAAAGCACGCTTCTTGAAGAGTTCCGCCTCACACCGCATGCGGTGCTGTTCGGGACGTCATCGTTCTGGCAGGGCGTCGACGTACAGGGCGAGCAACTGAGCAGCGTGATCATCGACCGGTTGCCGTTCGCGGTTCCGAGCGATCCGGTAGTAGCCGCCCGCGTGAAGGCCATCGACGCCGAAGGCGGAAATGCTTTCTTCGACTATCAGGTGCCGGCCGCAGTCATCACGCTGAAGCAAGGGTTTGGGCGGCTCATCCGGTCGCTCCATGATCGCGGGCTGCTCACCCTGCTCGATAACCGGATTCTCAAAAAGCAATACGGGCGGATGTTCGTGGAAAGCCTGCCCAACTACCGCAGGACCACCGACATTCGTGATGTCGAGCGGTTCTTCGGAGCTGAGTAAGTCGGCAAGCTCGATAACATCCTTCACAAACAGGCGTTTCCGAGGCATAATCCCCGGCATGCGCCACGCCACCTGCTCGCAATGCGCAGTAAGTGGACCCTTACAGACTTACTTCGCATATAACAATCAGATCTATTGCCGGGATTGTGCTGACCTGCTGAAATTTGACACTGTGCCTGGCGCAAAGCCTGTGGATCTGATTGATCCCACTATCTGCACGCGCTGCGGGGCTGACAACGGTGATAGTGAATATCCACGCCTTGGCGTGCTGCCCTTCTGTCATAACTGTCACGCTTACGTCGAGGCCAATCCTTACCCTGTCTGGCTCAAGGCCGGACTCGCAGCCCTTCTCGTCCTGCTAGTGATTGCCCTCGCGCACGGCCGTCGCTACTTTAGCGCGGGACGCCAGATGTACATCGGGGAAAAGCTCGTCGAGGAGGGTAAGTATGCGGAAGCAGTCCCGCTCCTGAAGCAAACCGTGCAAATCGCGCCAGGGTCCGACAAAGCTGTACTGTTGCTCGCGAAAGCGGCCTTGCTGAGCGGCGATCCAATCACGGCTTCTAGCGCCGTCGAAGGACACAACCACGGACAGGGATTCGAGCAGGATACAGACTTACAGGAAGTAAACAGCCTTTTCTCGCGGGTCGGATCGGCCCTCGAAAAAGTCAAGAAAGCGACCGATCTGAACACGCAATCGGGGAAGGCGGCCGAGGCGGCGACGCTCATGCGCCAGGCCGCCGATGAGTATCCCGAAATGCCGATCCTTAGAAAATCCCTCCCGGGATACGAGGCCGGAGTGGCTTTTGAAAAGAAAGATTACGATCGGTTTCTGGAACTCGAGCAAGAGGAGTTTCGATTGTTACCGGAATCAGGCATGGCGGCCGGAGGGGTGGCCAGTGCCTTAGCGTGCAAGTATGCAGTGACGGGTGATGCTGTGTGGAAGAAACAATCGGAAGATATGCTGGAGAAGTCTCGCCTGCTCTCCCATTCTCCCGAAGACCAGAAAGACTTCGAGGAATTCGCCGAACGTACCCGCTACCGACTCGAGACACGGCGGATCATTGACAAGCCCGAATACGACCGCAAATTTCGCTCCGCCACCAGTCAAGGGCAGCACTAGGAAGCATCATGTTCTTTATTCCAGGATTCGTCATCGCTATCGCCACCTTTCCCGGCGTCATTGTGCACGAGACAGCGCACTTGTTCTTCTGCCGCATCTTCAAGCTGGCTGTCTATGACGTCTGTTTTTTCCGCTTCGGGAACCCTGCCGGGTACGTGATTCACGAACGCACGAATAACTTCAGGGCGCTCTTCTTCGTGTCGATGGGACCATTCCTCGTGAACACGGTGCTTTGCATTCTGTTTTGTACCGCGGCGTTCTTACCCGTATGGGTGTTGAAGGTCGACGACTATCTCGCCTACTTCTTCTACTGGCTCGGCCTGTCGATTGGCATGCATGCTTTCCCGTCGACCGGCGATCTGAGCAACCTCTGGCAGGTGGCGCCGGCGCTAGCCAAGATCGGAAACGTCTGGGCGGTCTTGAGCGTGCCCTTGATCGGCCTCCTATACGTGTTGAATTTCGGCCGCATCGTATGGGCCGACCTGGGATACGGCATTGCGGTGGGAATCCTCGGCCCGCTGGCGATCTTCCGCGCCCTGGCGCGAGCCTAAGAACAGCCAAATCTCATCCTCTCGCGTAAAATGAAGGGTTGGCTTGCGGCGCGCGAGCCGTCCGTAGGAACGCGCCCGAAGCGGGGGTTGCATGTACGAAGTGACGGTCGAGGATACATTTGCCGCGGGGCATTACCTGCGCAATTACAAAGGCAAGTGCGAGAATCCGCACGGACACAATTACAAAGTCCGGGTCACGCTGGCGGGGAAGGAACTCGACAAGGCCGGGTTGCTGCTCGATTTCAAGGACCTGCGCGAAGTGATGAAGCACGTCATCGAGCGGCTCGATCATCAGATGATCAACGACGTCGCGCCGTTCACGGAGTTGAATCCGTCGGCTGAGAATTTGGCCAAGTACTTTTACGACGAGACAAATGGGCGATTGAAGAGCGTGACTAGCGGCAGGGTTTTCGTCCGAGACGTGACGATTTTTGAGACGGACACGACCACCGCCAAGTACAGCGAATAGATGGAAATCTGACAGGCGAGGGCACGTCGCTCCATCGCTAGCGGCCGGAGGCTCGCGACTTCGACACGCAACTGACTCCGGCAATTGTCTTCATGCAGATCACGGAGATCTACAAGTCGCTGCAGGGTGAATCGACGCATGCGGGCTTACCGTGCGTGTTTGTGCGGCTGACCGGATGCAATCTGCGCTGCTCCTGGTGTGACAGTGAGTACACGTTCACCGGCGGTGTAAGAATGACCTCCGAGCAGGTGATGAGCGAGGTAGCGCGGCTCAGCCCCAACGGCGGCCTAGTAGAGATTACCGGTGGCGAGCCCATGTTGCAGGAGCGCGAACTGGTTCCCTTCATGCAGCAGTTGCTGGATCGTGGCTACACGGTTCTGATTGAGACCAGCGGCGAGCGTCCGTTGGCTGACGTGCCCCAGCAAGTCATCAAGATCGTGGACGTGAAATGTCCTCACTCGGGCGAAGGCGACACCTTCGACCCCTCGAACCTCGCGGCGCTCGAACCGCACGACGAAGTAAAGTTCGTCATCAGCAGTCGCGCCGATTACGAGTTTGCGCGCGACTTCACGTCACAACACAATCTGGCGCAGCGAGTGAACGCCGTCCTGTTTTCGCCGGCATTTCGCAAGGACGCGACCGGCGCCCGCGACTCGTCGCATTGCCTGCTCGACCCCCAGCAACTCGCCGAGTGGATGCTGGCCGACGACGTTCCGGCCCGGTTGGGATTGCAGATTCACAAGTTCATCTGGGATCCCGCGGTAAAAGGCGTTTAAGGCTGAAAAGTTCGAGAATCAATGGACTTGTGACAGCCGCCTGCCCCATTTTATGGCCGACGGGACATGCGGATTTTCGCATCTAAACGAACGATGGCGGACGAGAAAGAACGCGCAATTGTGCTGCTGAGTGGCGGGATGGATTCCTGCGTTTGTGCGGCTCTAGCCGCGCGCGATTTCGACGCGGCCGCCGTGCACGTCAGCTACGGGCAACGTACCGAAGGGAGGGAACGCAAAGCCTTCTTCGGAATTTGTGATCGCCTTGAGATTCGCGACCGCCTTGTGGTGCGCAATGAAGCCCTGCGGGCGATCGGCGGATCGGCGCTGACGGATGCAAACATCGCGGTTCCGGAGTCACATGCGCTGGGTCGCGAAATCCCCGTCACCTACGTGCCCTTTCGCAACGCGCATTTTCTCTCGGTAGCGGTCAGTTGGGCCGAGGTTCTGGGAGCCGGAAAGATCTATATCGGCGCGGTTGAGCAGGATAGTTCGGGTTATCCCGATTGTCGCCCGGCCTACTATGACGCGTTTAACGAGGTCATTCGCCGGGGCACGAAGGAAGGAAATGTCGAGATTGTTACGCCCCTCATTGGCATGCGCAAACATGAGATTGTGAGGCTCGGCCTTGAACTGGGCGCGCCCCTGGATTTAACGTGGTCGTGCTATAGCCGGGAAGATCGGGCCTGCGGCGTCTGCGACAGCTGCGTTTTGCGGCTGCGCGCGTTCCAGGAAGCGGGGACGGCGGATCCGATTCCGTACGCGCCGGTAGCGGTCTGATTGCTGCGATGATGAGATGGCAGAAGTTTCAGATTTGAGATTGCAGATTGGAAGAACTTCGTCGTTGGCATACGTTCGGCAAAATCTGCAATTTGAAATCTGCAATCGTAAATAGGTTCTTGGAGGCTTCGATGAAACAACGTTTTGCTTGGACATTGCTGATTGCCCTGGTCGTGGCCCTTTGGACGCCCATGGTCCTGGCGCAGAGTACGGGCTCGGTGAAAGGCGTTGCCCGCGATCCGGAAGGCAAGCCGATCACGGCCGGAACGGTCGAGTGGATGAGCATGGAAACCGGCCGCAAATACACCCTGAAGCTCAACAAGAAGGGCGAGTACTTCTCCCTGGGAATCACCCCGGGCAAGTACAAAGTCACGCTCTTTGACGCCGATGGGAAACAGGTGTTCTACATGACCGGCATCAATGTCGGCCTCGATGAACTCACCCAGGACATTGACCTGAAGAAGGAGGCTGCAGCCGCAGCTCAAGGCCAGGGACTGACTCCCGAGCAGTTGAAGGCTCAGCAGGAGGCGCAGGCCAAAGCTCAAAAAGAGAACATGACCGTCAAGACGCTGAATGAGAAGCTCCTGGCGGCCAAGACGGCGAGCGATGCGGGCGACTTTGATTCCGCTATCGCCACCTTGTCGGAAGCGACGCAGGTCGATGCAAATCGCGATCTGCTGTGGTTCAAGCTGGGCGACGCGTATCGTATGTCAGCGCCCAAGCAGACTGATCCCGCAGAAAAGCAGAAGCGTTTCGCCCAGGCGGCCGATGCGTACCAGAAAGCGATCGACCTGAAGACGGCAAATCCCGATCCTAAGGACGCGGAAGCCAACCAGAAACTGGCTGCCTACTACAACAACCTGGCTGAAGCTGACGCCAAGTCCAACAAGATCGACGATGCCGTCACCAACTACAACAAGGCGGCACAACTCGATCCGGCGCGAGCCGGGCAATACAACTTCAACATTGGCGCCGTATTGACCAATGCCGGCAAGGTGGATGACGCAATCGTGGCGTTCGATAAGGTCATCGCGGTCGACCCGACCAAGGCTGACGCCTATTACTGGAAGGGCGTGAACATGATCGGCAAGGCGACCCTGAAGGGCGACAAGATGGTTGCTCCCGACGGCACTGCCGAAGCGTTCAACAAGTATCTGGAACTGGCGCCCACCGGAAACTATGCGCAGCCCGCGAAAGACATGCTGGCCAGCATTGGCGCGTCGGTCGAGACTGGCTTCAACAAGAAGAAGGCGACCGCTACGAAGAAATAAGGTTAACTAAATTGCTAACAAGGCGGCCTTCGCGGGTCGCCTTTTTCCTTTCGCCCGGAGCGCGCACGAAAGGGTAACCGCGTTGTCGGTTACTAAGGGGCACCTACCTTCCGTCCTTCGCCGAACCCGCCTGAAGCGCTACAGTAAAGACAAGTTCGCCCCCCCGGATTTGGTGGTTCTCCCCACCTGTGGCAAGGAATCCCTGACGTGCGAGGCATGCAATGGCGGCAACGGGCGTAGCCCCGATCTCGGTTTCCCTTGAGGGAGTGCACGAATCTGGCGCGGTGCCAACCACGGCGCTGCTGGCGGCCATGTTACGCGCCTCAGAAAAGGTCAGTGACCTGATCTTTTCGCCCGGACGTCCACCGCAGGTGGAAGTCTACGGTCAGCTCGTCCCAGTGCAGATGGAAGGGCTCTCGGCATTGTCTGCGGACGACACGCGCCGCATTGCTGCCGATCTCATCGGGAACAACAAGCAAGCTATCAACACGCTGCGTGAGCAGGGGTCGTGCGATATCTCCTACGGGCTGCCTGGCTTGGCGCGCTTTCGGGTCAACGCCTTCATTCAGCGGGGAAGCTGCGCCGTCGTGATGCGTGTGATCCCCACGGCAATTCCAGAATTTGATGCGCTCCACTTGCCCTCGCACCTGGGTGATGTATCCAACTTGCGCAACGGCATTGTGCTGGTAACCGGCCCGACATCCTCAGGCAAGAGTTCGACGGTGGCGGCATTGCTTGATCGAATCAACCGCGAGCGCGAATACCACATCATCACCATCGAAGATCCCATCGAGTTCCTGCACAACCACAAGCGCTCGACCATGCACCAGCGCGAACTGCACAGCGATACTCCGAATTTTGCGTTGGCCCTGCGAGCCGCACTCCGGCAGGCGCCCAAGGTGATTTTCGTTGGCGAAATGCGCGATCGGGAAACCATCGAGATGGTTTTGGAAGCTGCGGACATGGGTCTGATCGTATTCTCGACCTTGAACACCATTGATGCCTCGAAGACTATCGAGCGAATCGCCGGGGCGTTCGCGCCCGAAGAGCAGAAGTCGGTTCGCGAGCGTTTCGCGAAGTCGTTCCGGTTCATCGTGTCGCAGCGCCTGATCCCGCGCGGCGACGGTTCCGGTAGGCTCCCGGTGTTCGAAATCGTGAAGAGCAACAGCCGCACTCGCGAATGCGTGGAAAAGGGCGAGCACGAAGGCAAGACGCTGCTCGATGCGATCAAAAGCGGCGAAGCCGACGGCATGCAGTATTTCGACAGCGAAATCGCCAAGCTGGTGCGCAACGGCCTTGTGGACCTTGAAACCGGCGCATCCTTCGCCAGCAATGCCGCGGTCCTCGGGCAAGAACTGGCGAAATAGTCACTGCGGTCGCTAGTCGTCAGCAAAAAGCTGATGGCTCATAGCTGATTGCTGATAGCTTCACGGCGTGGCTATCAGCTGCCGACCACCAGCCATCAGCCAGCGACTGCTATCATCAGCGGCATGGCCGCGGCTCCACAACCCCCTACAATTCTGAGTTTTGAAGACGCCCGCCACGTGGTAGAGGGGCATGCGCGCGACGTGCGTCCGGGTGGAACTGAGAGCGTTAGTCTTCTGGCCAGCAGGGGAAGGGTGCTGGCTCAGGAAGTGGCAGCCGACCGTGATTTCCCGCCTTTTCGCCGCGCCATGCGCGATGGCTATGCGGTGCGGGCGGCAGACCTTGCACATCTGCCAGCGACGCTAAAAGTTGTCGGTGAAATCAAGGCAGGCGCGTCCGTCGAAGATCTGCCTCTGGAAATTGCTCCCGGACAAGCGGCGGGAATCATGACAGGCGCACCCGCTCCCAACGGCGCCGATGCTGTGGTGATGATCGAGTACACGATGCTGCAGGGCGACCGCGTGGCGATCACCAAAGGCGTCGCCAGCGGCGACAACATCGTTCCTGTCGGCTCGGAAGCCCACAAAGGCCAGATGCTGATGCAGCCTGGCACACATATGGACTACGCGGGAATCGGCTTGGCCGCGTCCGTCGGGTTGGAGTCGCTCATGGTTTACCGGCGGCCGAAGGTGGCGATTCTTTCGACTGGCGATGAGATCGTCGAGCTCGGTGCGCAGCCGGGCCCGCACCAGATTCGTAACTCCAACAGCTACTCGCTCGCCGCCCAGGTTGCGGCAGCCGGCGGTGAGCCGAATATTCTGAGCATCGCCCGCGACGAACGATCGCATCTGCGCGCGCTGATCGAACAAGGCCTGCAATCAGACTTGTTGCTGCTTTCCGGCGGCGTTTCGATGGGCAAATACGACCTGGTGGAGCAGGTGCTCGCCGAGCTCGCCGCCGAGTTTTTCTTCACGGGAGCCCAGATCCAACCGGGTCGCCCTGTGGTTTTCGGCCGCGCACGAGACCGCTACTTCTTCGGGCTGCCCGGCAATCCGATATCGACCATGGTGACCTTTGAGCTGTTCGCGAAGGCCATGCTCGACGCTTTGGCAGGGACGGCGCCACGGCCACTGCAATTCCTCCACGCACGCGTGAAGACCGAACTCACAGTTAAAACCGGCCTGAGGCGCTTTCTCCCCGGATTCTTGTCGGGAGAATTCGAAAACGTCGAAGTAAAGTTGGCTGGATGGCATGGCTCGGGCGATATGGCGGCCATGGGAAGATCGAATTGTTACATCGTGATTCCGGAAGACCGCCCAAAGTTCGCCGCCGGGGAGTGGGTGGCGGTAATGATGAGATAGGAAGGTTTCAAGGTGAAACCCTGCGACAATTCATCCTACTGCCGGAAATGAGTGCAATTGGGGATTTCTTGCCAACTACCTGAAATCGATTGTCACGTCAGCTGTGCTTGCAACGACACCGCATCCGGGGCGTTTGTTGAATTTCAATCCCCGCACACATTTCAGCGCGTACCTGTCTACCTCAGCGACACCGGAACTGCGCTTCAGGATGGCATGAGCAATTTCGCCCGACTCTAGAATCTCGCACGCGACAACCGGCGAATTCTTGTACTTCTCACCTTTGCGAAAGTGGAACCCGGGAGATTTGTCGCCCCTACCGCTTATCACCTTTGGTGCACATCTCTGCACATCGTACTCGCCTTCAGGTTTTGCCTTGTCCTGTGCAGCGCCGAAAGCCGTAGAGGCAGCTAGGAGCAGAACGGTGATCACGAAAGACCGCATATAAGATTAGACCCCGAACTTCTTCAATTCGACAGGCTTACATTCGTAACTGCCGAAACCACGTTTACATTCATACGCCGCCAAGCACCCGGGCCTGAGTCATCGCGATCGGGTCGGTCGCTCGTTGTCTTTGAAACTCTGAAACCTTGAAACTTTGAAACTCGCTCCCTGTAAGATATCCCTTCCATGCCCCGAAAGCTCTCTCACTACGATGGCACTGGCAAGGCCCGGATGGTCGACATCAGCGACAAGTCGGCTACGCGCCGCGAGGCCGAGGCCAGCGCCTTCGTTGTCCTCAAGCCCAAGGTCCTGAAAGCACTGCCAAAAAATCCAAAGGGCGATCCACTTGAGGTGGCGCGGCTCGCGGGAATCATGGCGGCCAAACAAACCTCGAACCTGATCCCGATGTGCCATCCGCTGGCCCTGGCACACGTTGATGTGAATATGCGGCTGTGCGAGAATGGCGTCGCTATTACCTCAAAAGTAACTACCGCCGCCGCGTCCGGCGTGGAAATGGAAACTCTGGTGGCCGCCAGCGTCGCTGCCCTGACGGTCTACGACATGTGCAAGGCGCTCGACAAAGGCATCGAGATTCGCGAGATCGTTTTGGAGCGCAAGTCCGGCGGAAAAAGCGGAGATTATTCGCGCACCCGCCGGAAGCGATGAGGGAAGCAGCGCGAAGGTAGGAATCGGCGGCCGGATTTTCGCAGGCGAGGGCGCCCGCGCTACACTGGATCAGCATGTCGAGCAACGTCAAAGTGCTGCTGGTGGACGACAATCCCATGGTGCTCGGGATGCTGAAGGGCTCTCTCTCCACTCTTGGCCAGGTCGTGACCGCTGGCGACGCCGCCGACGCCTTGCTGAAGGCGGTCGACGATCCTCCCGACCTGCTCGTCACCGACTACCGCATGCCGGGCATGGATGGGCGCCAGCTGATTGAAAAGCTGCGCAGCCGTCCCGCGACTGCCAACTTCGCCGCCATCATCCTCGCAAGCAAGACCGACATCAACGAACGCCTCTCGCAACAAGACCCGGTCGACGATTTCGTGGAGAAGCCGTTCTTCTTGAAAGAAGCCACGCGGCGCATCAAGCGTGTAATCGACAAGATTGCGCTCGAGAAGATGACCAAGACCGTGCCGTCGGACGGCGTGCTGCGCGGCAGCCTTGCGCAGATGAACGTGATCGACCTGATGCAGTCGCTCGAGATGGGCCGCAAGAGCGGCCTACTTTCGCTTACCAAACACGATCAGAAGTGCGACGTCTACTTCAGCGAAGGCCAGGTCGTGCACGCGGTGTACGGCAACCTTAAGGGAGACCAAGCTGTGTTCAAGGTGCTTACCTGGACGGGCGGAAACTTTCAGCTCGACTTCGAGGGCAAGACGACCGAGACCAGCACGCAACTCAACACGCAGGGCTTGCTGATGGAAGGCCTGCGCCTACTCGACGAGTCGAATCGCGAGAGCGGCGAAGACAAGGCCGAGGAAGAAGATGTCCTCCTCGACACCTGAGCTGACGGCTGCGGTTATCACAGTCAGCGATTCTTCGTCCCGCGGCGAACGTGAGGATCTGGGCGGACCCGCCGTCGCGGCCGCACTTGAAAAACACAAATTTAGGGTGGTCGCGCGGGAGGTCGTGCCTGACGAGCAGGCTCTGATTCAGGACGCGCTCGTGCGGCTGAGCGGGCAGACACGGTTTGTGGTTACGACCGGAGGAACGGGGGTGGCACCACGAGACGTCACGCCGGAAGCTACACGGGCCGTGTGTGGCCGGCTGATCGAGGGCATCGCGGAGCGCATGCGATCCGAGGGAACGAAGTCGACCAAGTTCGCGGCCTTGAGCCGGGCGGTCTGTGGAGTGCGTGGGGAGTCAGTGATTCTGAACCTTCCGGGCAAACCTTCAGGAGCGGTCGAGTCCCTTGAAGCCGTGATCGATCTCATCCCGCACGTACTCCGGCTGCTGGCGGGGGACACGCAGCACTAGCTCCGGGATAGAATTTCTGCATCATTCGCCAACCTCATACATCTTTAGGTTTCAACAAGCTCCGTTTAAACAAAGCTCCGCAAAAGTGGAATAGAACCCCGGACCCAAAAATTCTTGTGCTACAGGAGAGATCTGGAATGCGAAATTCTGTGAAGCGAGCATTGGTCTTCGTCGGGGCGCTGGCGTGCATGGCTGTCGCAGTGCAGGCTCAGTCGTTGTCGGCCGCCGACCGCGATAAGGCAATGAAATATCTGGAGTCGACCAAGCAGGGGGTCGCGGACGCAACCAAGGGCTTGTCCGCAGCCCAGTGGAACTTCAAGCCGGCGCCTGACAAATGGTCCATTGCGGAAGTGACCGAGCACATCGCCGCCGCCGAAGACTACCTCCGGGGGATGGTGGTGGAGAAAGTCATGGTCGGCCCGGCGCGGCCCGCAGGTGAAAATGTTGCCGAGATTGACGAGATGATCCTGAAGATGATTCCGGACCGCTCCCATCCGGCGCAAGCGCCGGAGCCTTTGAAACCGACCAACCGATTTGGCTCTCCCGAAGCGTCTCTTAAACATTTCATGGAGACGCGCGCCACCACTGAAGACTTTCTGAACAAGACCTCCGAGCTGCGGGAGCATGCGATCGACAGTCCCTTCGGCAAGAAACTCGATGGCTACGAGTGGGTCCTGTTCATCGCCGGGCACAGCGACCGTCATACCAAGCAGATTCTGGAAGTGAAGAGCAACCCGGGTTTTCCGAAGCAGTGAGCTATGAGCAAGCCAATGGAGCGGCGGGCGGAGACGCCCGTCTCTCGATTGGCAATCACTTGAACTGTCGCCAGCTACAGTGAACCCTTCATACCGAGCACGCCGAAAAACATCCTGCCAGGGCTTTTTGCTAGTCGCTCGTCCCTCGTAGCTCGCGACTCACGTTACACTCGTTGTTCGCCTTGAACACCATCAAGAACATCTTGAAGAAGTACACCGCGTGGATCTGGAAAGTTCTCGCTCCCTTGGGCCCGTGGGGTGTGTTTGCGATCGCGGCCGTCGACGGCTCGCTGTTCGGCATGCCTGTGGATGCAGTCGTCGCCGGATATGTCTACAACGACCGCCCACATTTTCTTTTCTACGTAGCCATGGCGTCAGCGGGATCGGCGCTGGGCAGCATCGTCATCTACGCCATCGGATATTTCGGAGGCGAGACAGTTCTGCGCAAGCGGATTTCCGAAGAGCGCTTTCACAAAATCCACGCCTCCTTCGAGCGCCACGAGTTCTGGGCCGTCATGTTTCCCGCGATGTTGCCGCCACCGACGCCCTTCAAGCTGTTCGTGCTGGCAGCATCTGCATTCGAGATGCGGTTCACCCATTTTTTGGCGGCTGTGTTTGCGGGACGCTTCGTGCGATTCTTCGTTCTCGCGATCCTCACCATCGAATTCGGGCCGCAGGTCGTGCACGTTGTTGGGAGCCTTGTGAAACAACACGCGTGGTGGCTCCTGACCGGAGTCTTGGTAGCGGTAGCTCTGGGCGTACTCGTCTGGTCGAAGCGAAGACGGCCGTCTCAAGCCACGTAGGTTGGAATGTAGCACCGCCGTCCCGGCGGCAGTCGTGGCGGCGCGTCCCGCCCGCCACGCCGGGGGCGGGACGCCCTCGGGACTGCCGGCAGGATGCCGGCGCTACCAAAACAGAAAGGCCAGCAGATTTCGACTGGCCTAGTTCAAATCTGACTGGATGAAGCCTTTAAACGGCTGCGGTGTGGTCTCCCGACTTCTCGAATATCCCGGCCAGCGAATGCAATACGGCCGGCAACGCAAACATCGCGCAGGTGAATAGGACGTCGCCCTCGACGGCGCGGCGGAAGAACGGCACGCCGGCGGCGTAGCAAGTGATCAGACCGGCGACAGTTCGCGGATACATGTCGGTCCACGTCAGCCACGAAGCAAAGTTGCTGAACAGGAAAAAGGAAACCGACCCAGCGACAGCCGATCCCACAACCGTCAGCGGATTGACGTGATCGCGCATGCGCGTGCCGACCCAAATCATTGCGCCGTACCAAATCCAGCTCGCCGCCTGGTCCCATGTGAACGGGTACGCGTAGACGAATTTGTTGAGGAGCAGGTCGGACGCCATCAGCAGCGCCACCGGCACCCACGCATGGCGGCGCGGACCACGGGCCCCGAAATAGAGCAGCGCACCTGTTACCGGCGTGAACGCCAAAGGGTGGGGCATCAGTCGGACAGCCACGGCAAGAGCTACGAATAAGTACGCCAGCATGAACACCTCGTGAAGTACGAGTTATGATTGTTGCGCGCCCCGCCAATCGCGTCAAGCGGGGAACCTGTCGGCGGGTCTTCGTTCCCGGTCAAACCTGAAGCACGCAATCCATTGCTCCCCTCGCAAGCGCTGCGCACGGCAACCCGGACCAACCACACGAGCATCAACCTAAAAGAAACCGTCCAATACCAGGCACTGGCAAAAACGCCTAAGGACCAAGCCCATGAAACGAACACTCATCGCGATGGTTGCCGTGGCGGCAACCCTTGTCTCCGCTTCCGCCGACGAGGGCCTGCGAAAGGCACGGGTTGTGTCCATCAAAAAGTATTCGCAGGGACGGATTGTTTTCTGGGAAGGACACACTCCAATCTTCGATGGCAATCCCCTCTACGACATCACCCTGGACTGGCAAGGCACAAAATACGCCGTGCGTTACGAATCATTAACCGGCTACTTCCCGCGAGCGTGGGAGAGCGGAAAAGAAATCCTGGTGAAGCGCGAACGCGGCCGTTTCATTCTGTACCGAGGTGATGAGGCCGTACCCGCCCGCGAAGTCAGTCCCAATGACTGCCTTCCAGCTAATTCCCCGGTATCCGGCTCCACGACGCAACAGATTCCCTGCGAGTAGCTGGGCCCTGAGCAGCTCGGCATGACTTCATGACATCCAGCTCACGCAGCGGTAATATTTCCCAACATGCTGAATCGAACATTCTCTGCCAAGCTCAAGAAAAGTCCGCGGAAGGGTGGGTGGACCTACGTGGCGTGGCCCGAGTCTGTCCAATTCTTTGGCACGCGCGGCCTCGTCAAGGTCAAGGGCACAATTGATGGCCATCCGTTCGCCGGTTCGTTCATGGCAATGGGCGGTGGAAATCACATGCTGCCCGTAAAAGCCGAAATCCGCGAGGCCATCGGCAAGAGCGCGGGGGACACTGTCACCGTGCGACTGAAAGAGCGGGTCAAGTAAGCATTGAGGCGAGTCTTCCCGCCTGGCCCCACCGAGCATTCACTAATCAGGAGCCGGTTGAGCCACCGCTCCCATGAATTGCGTTTTCACTTTAAGGTGTCGATCAA
>Ga0209811_10000312_pt1 | contig 22086 bp, 14 predicted proteins | sample Coa_R1_6_FD_187161 | JGI IMG/M metagenome (GOLD analysis project Ga0209811, IMG submission 187161) | Surface soil microbial communities from Centralia Pennsylvania, which are recovering from an underground coalmine fire. - Coalmine... | ecosystem: Environmental > Terrestrial > Soil >... | reverse complement strand
AGCGTGCGCCAGCTCCTCAAGGAGCGGCTGTTCCCGGGGCGGGTACCGCTCCCGGAGGCGTGGGCGGAGCACTACTGGGGGCGCGTCCCCACGCGGCGCATCGCCCACCCGCAGCGCCACTCGCTCCGCTACGCCGCCTGAATCAGCGAGGTGCCTGCGTAGCGGTCACTCCCTTGTCCCCGTCATCTGCAATCTTCAGAGCACAACTCAGTCTACGTGCGGCGCACGGCGCTTGCGACCAGCGGTGAGGCTACGGCTAGGAAGCGCGCCGCAGTATCTGGCTCGGTGTGTCCCGCGGGCCGCGTTTCTTCCCTTCGAAGCGATGCGCCTCGGCGGCGCTGCGCCTCGCGGCCGTGCCGCAGCTGGGACAGAATCCCCACTGGGGCTGCATGCGGCGCTTGCAGTTCCCGCAGTGCTCGCCGACGAAGTGGCCGCATTGCGGACAGTGCTCGAACTCCTGTGACACCACGCTCTGGCACGAGCCGCACATCTTCAGGCCCTGCTCGGGCAGGTAGACGACGCGGGTCACCTCGTCCAGCGTGGTGGTGCCGTTGAGCGTCTTCCCCAGGCCGTCCTCGCCGATCGGGCGCATGCCACCCTTGACCGCCATGTCGCGGATCTCGGCCTCCGACGCGCCGCGCACGATCAGGCTGCGCATGGCGTCGTCCACGGCGAGCACCTCGAAGATGCCGGTACGGCCGGTGAAGCCCGCCTGCCGGCACTGCGGGCAGCCGGCGCCGCGGTAGAGCGTGACGTTCCCCTCGAGCCCGATTCCGCCGATCTTCTGCAGCGTCGAGGCGTCGGCTTCGTAGGTCTCCTTGCAGCGCGGGCAGATCACGCGCACGAGGCGGATGCTGACCACGCCCACGAGCGCGCTCGCGACCATGAACGGCTCGAGCCCGAGGTCGATGAGGCGCGTCACCGCGCCGGCGGCGTCGTTCGTGTGCACGGTGGACAGCACGAGGTGGCCGGTGACCGAGGCGCGGAACGCGATCTGCGCGGTCTCGCGGTCGCGGATCTCGCCGATCATGATCACGTCCGGGTCCTGGCGGAGGATGGCGCGCAGCGCCACCGAGAACGACTTCTTCGCCTTCTCGTCCACCTGCACCTGGTTCAGGCCCGCGATCTGGAACTCGACCGGGTCCTCGACGGTGGTGATGTTGAGCGTGACGTCCTTCACCTTCTCGAGCGCCGAGTAGAGCAGCGTGGTCTTGCCCGAGCCGGTGGGCCCGGTCACGAGCACGATGCCCTGCGGCCGGTCGAGGAAGCCGAGCAGCCGCTTCAAGTCGTTGTCGCTCATGCCGAGCTTCTCGAGACTGACGTTCGTGCGCTTGGTGTCGACGACGCGCATCACCACCTTCTCGCCGCCGTTCACGGGCAGCGTGGAGACGCGCATGTCGATGCGACGGCCCGCGATCTCGGCTACGAGCCGGCCGTCCTGGGGCATGCGCTTCTCGGCGATGTCCAGGTTCGAGAGCACCTTGATACGGGACACGATCGCGCTCTGCGTCCACTTCGGCAGCCGCTGCTCTTCTCTCAGGAGCCCGTCCACACGCAGGCGCACGACCAGGTCGCCGGCCTGCGGCTCGATGTGGATGTCGCTCGCGCCCTCTTCGACCGCGCGGTGCAGGAGCCAGTTCGCGAGTCGCACGATGGGGCGGCCCTCGGCCTCGCGCATCAGCTCGTCGATGGCCTGGCGCTCCTCGCTCTCGGCGACCGCGTTCACCTCGATATCGTTCTCGGTCTGGATGATGCTCTGCACCACCTCGTTCACCGAGCTGTCGAGGTGGTAGTAGCGCTCGATCGCCTCCAGCACTTGGGTGGGGGAGGCGAGCACGGGCTTGATGAACATGCCGGCGTGGAAACGCAGGTCTTCCAAGGCGGCGACGTTCAAGGGGTCCGACATGGCGACGACGAGCGTCTTACGGCCCTCGATCTCGACGGGCAGCGCAAGATACTTGCGCGCGAAGTCCTCTTTCACCTTGGCGAGTGCCGCCTCGTCCACGGGGAGCGTCTCGAGGTCCACGAGCGGCAGGCCGAGTTGGCGCTGGAGCAGGCCCATCAGGTCGTGCTCGGTGATCAGCTTCATGGCGATCATCGTCGCGCCGAGAAGCTGCCCCGATTTCTTCTGCTCGGCGATGGCGCGGTCGACCTGCTCCTGCGAGAGCAGCTTCGCTTCGACCAGCAGTTCGCCCAGACGCTTGTGACCCGAGGCCATGGCAAGGGCTCCGTGAGGTGTGTTGGAACGATTCTCAGGGGTTATCGGCCGGCGCACAGAGGCGATTGAGCCCTCGCCGCGTCCGGTGGATGACAAAGGCTCGTGGGCCGCGCCGGCCGCGCTGGTCGCGGTCAGGGAGCTTTGCTAGCTTGGCGAGCGTGCCCCCAGAGAACGCTCCCGGCTCCCCGCCGGAGGCCGGTCCGCCCCCCGAGGCCTCGCTGCCCCGCATCTCCGTCCAGTCGCTGATCGGCCCGGACGGTATCGCCGGGCCCGAGCGCTTCCGCGACTTGCTGCGCGCGGCCTCCAAGCAGTGCCGGAAGCTCGTGGATTGCGACACGGTCCGGATCTGGGTGGTGCGGAGCGGCGGCCGGCGCATCGTGGCGTGGGAGTTCACCGAGGGCACGCCCCGGGAGCTGCGCCGTAACCGGTCCGAGGGGCTCGTGGGCTGGGTGCTCCGGACCGGCGAGTCCCTGCGCCTCGCGGCCGGCGAGCCGCGCCCGGCCGGGCTCGTGGGCGATCCCGATCGGGACCGCTCCGCGCTCGTCCTGCCCCTGTTCCGGAGCACGCGGACGAAGCCCGGATCCACGGAGGCCTTTGCCGCCATCGAGTGCCTCGGCCGCCACGGCGGCGCATTCACGTCCGCCGACTTCGACCGGCTGGAGGTGGCCGCCGAGGGCGTGGCGTTCGCGCTCGACTACGCCCTGCTCTCCCAGGAGATCGAGCGGCGGGCGCTGGAGAAGGACGTGCTGCTCGACATCTCGCGCGCGCTCTCGGCGCCGTTCGAGCTGGAGGACGTCGTCGAGGCCATCTTCGCCTCGCTCCGGCAGGTGATCGACTACGACGCCGCGGCGATCTACCTGGTCTCGCGCGGCACGCGGACGCTGGAGCTGGTGAGCAAGCACGGCTACCCGGAGGGCTCCGAGTCGGCGTTCGACCTGCAGATCGGCCAGGGGATCGTGGGCTGGGTGGCGAAGAACGGCCAGCCGGTGATCGTGCCCGACGTGCGTCGCGACCCGCGCTACGTCGCCGCGCGCCTCGGCACGCGCAGCGAGATCGCGGCGCCGTTGATGGTCGAGGGCCGCGTCATCGGCGTGTTCAACCTCGAGAGCGACCACGAGGACCTCTACCACGAGGGCCACCTCGAGCTGCTGCTCGCGTTCGCGGCGCAGGCGGCGCTGGCCGTGGAACGTGCGCGCACGGCCCGCGCCCGCGTCGAGCAGCGCCGGCTCGAGCGCGACCTGGCGATCGCGCGCGACATCCAGCGCTCGTTCCTGCCCGCCTCGGCGCCGCGCGTGCCCGGCTTCGACCTCGCGGGCACGTCGATCTCGCATGACAAGGTCGGCGGCGACTACTACGACTTCATCACGGTCTCCGACACGCGGCTCGGGCTCGCGATCGCCGACGTGAGCGGCAAGGGCATCCCGGCGGGGCTCCTCATGGCCGGGTTCCGCATGAGCCTGCTCGCCGAGATCCGCAACGAGTACGCGATCCGCGCGGTGATGCGGAAGGTGAACCGGCTGCTGCACGAGAGCACCGAGCGCGACCGGTTCGTGACCGCGTTTTACGGCGTGCTCGACTGGCGGAACAGCATGATCATCTTCTCCAACGCGGGCCACAATCCGCCGATGGTGATCCGCGCCGACGGCACGGTGGAGGAGCTGACCGAGGGCGGCGTGGCGCTGGGCGTGCTCGAGGACACGCAGTACGAGGAGCGGCCGGTGGCGCTCTATCCCGGCGACGTGGTGGTGATGTACACGGACGGCATCTCCGAGGCGGAAGACGAGCACGGCGAGCAGTTCGACCCCACGCGCATCGAGCAGGTGGTGCGCGCCAATCCCACGCACACCGCGCGCGAGCTGATGCAGGACATCGTCGCCGCGGTGCTCGACTGGGCGGGCGAGAAGGGCCCCGGCGACGACCTGACGCTGATCGTGCTCAGGGCACTCAAGCCGGGGGCGGGGACACCGGCCGCGGCGCAAGGTCCGGTGCGAGCTTCAAGCATCACTTGAAGCACATGCGTCTTGACCGCTCTACGAGCGTCCGATAGTCTGCCCGCCTTCCCCACGACTTCCACCGCGAGGGATCGCCCGTGCCGAGCGCCACAGGACGCATCCTCTCCGGCATGCGACCCACCGGCCGGCTCCACCTCGGCAACTACGTGGGCGCGCTGGAGAACTGGGTCCGGCTGCAGGATGCAGGCTGGACCAACTTCCACATGGTGGCCGACTGGCACATGCTGACCACCGGCCACGAGGACACGTCCCGGCTCCAGGAGCACACCTGGGACATGGTCCTCGACTGGCTCGCGGCCGGGCTCGACCCCAAGAAGAGCGTGATCTTCGTGCAGTCGGCGGTGAAGGAGCACGCCGAGCTGCACCTGCTGCTGTCGATGCTGGTCTCCAAGGCGCGGCTCGAGCGCATCCCGACGCTGAAAGAGCAGATCCGAGACCTCGGCCTCGACGAGCAGACCATCTCCTACGGCCATCTCGGCTACTCGGTGCTCCAGGCGGCGGACATCCTGCTCTACAAGGCCACGCACGTGCCGGTGGGGGAAGACCAGGTGCCGCACGTGGAGCTGACGCGCGAGATCGCGCGACGCTTCAACTTCCTCTATTGCACGTCCCGCGCCCCGGTGCTCGTCGAGCCCGATGCGCAGCTCACCCAGTTCGCGCGCCTGCGCGGCCTGGACGGGAACCGCATGTCCAAGAGCATGGGCAACACCATCTTGCTCGCGGAGGAGCCGGCCGAGCTGGAGAAGAAGGTGATGCAGGCCTACACCGACCCCAAGAAGATCCGGAAGGACGATCCGGGCCGGCCCGAGGCGGACGAGAAAGACGGCCACCCGGGCTGCGTGGTGTGGGAGTATCACCGGAAGTTCAACGCCGGTGAGGCGGACGCGATCGCGGTCGCCTGCCGGGCGGGGACGCTGGGCTGCGTGGCGGACAAGAAGCATCTCGCCAAGGTGATGGCCGAGGCGCTCTCGCCGATCCGCGAGCGACGGCTCCAGTGGGAGAAGGACAAGGATGCGGTGCGCGACGTGCTCCGGGACGGCACGGAGCGCGCCCGCGCGGTGGCGCGCGAGACCATGGACCAGGTGCGGAGCGCGATGGGCGTCAAGTCCATCGTGGAGCCACGATGAGCGACGAACGCGAAGAGCCCCAGGATCCCAAGCCGCCGAAGCGCGCGCGCCGGGCACCCGGCGGAGCCGGGTCCGGCGCGAAGCCGGAGGGGAACGGCGCCGAGCCCGATGAGACTTCGCGCGGCCATCGCCCCGCCGAGTTGGACGACCCGGACCGCCGGGCGCCCGACCTGACCGTGGAGAGCCCCGCCGCGCGCGAACGCGAGGGCGGACCGCTGGTCGTGCCCGCGCGCCCCGGCGTCACGTTCAAGCTGCCGCGCTTCGAGGGGCCGCTCGACCTGCTGCTGCACCTGATCAAGCGCGACGAGATCGACATCCACGACATTCCGATCGCGCACATCACCAAGCAGTACCTCCAGTACATCGAGCTGATGCGCATGCTCGACCTGGACGTGGCGGGCGAGTTCCTGGTCATGGCCGCGACGCTCATGCGCATCAAGGCCAAGATGCTGCTGCCGCTCCCCAGCACCACCGAGGAGGAGGAAGAAGGCGACCCGCGCGAGGAGCTGGTGCAGCGCCTGATGGAGTACCGCCTCTACAAGGAGGCGGCGGTCGGCCTGGGCGAGCACGAGGGCGAGCGCCGCACGCTGCACGAGCGCGGCAACCCGCCCACCGAGGACGACGCGGGCCCGCTGCCGCTGGCGCCGGCGACGCTCTTCGACCTGCTGGGAGCGCTGCAGCGGGTCATGGCGCGACGCAAGGAGGAGCCGGTCTACTCGGTCGAGACCGAGGGCTACGACATCGAGGAGATGATGTCGCTGCTGGCGCGCACCGTGGCCGAGGACGGCCAGGTGCGGTTCTCGGACATCATGCTCCGCGCCCGCGCGCGCATGGAGATCATCGTCTCGTTCATGGCGCTGCTCGAGCTGATCAAGCTCGGCACCGTCACCTGTGTCCAGGAGGCGAACTTCGCCGACATCCTGATCCTGCCTCGCCTCCAAGAAAGGGTGGGCCCCGATGCCACCGGTACACCTGCGCTCGGCCGTTGAAGCGCTGCTGTTCTCGTCCGACCAGCCGCTCCCGCTGTCGCTGCTCGCGGAAGCACTCGACGCGCCCCCCGAGCGCGTGAGCGAGGCGCTCGAGGAGCTGGGTGCCGACTACAAGGCACGCGAGGCCGGCGTCGAGCTGCGCGAGATGGCCGGCGGCTGGATCGTCACCACCACCGCCGAGCACCACGAGTGGGTGGCGCGGATGCTGCGCGGCAAGCGAAAGATGCGCCTGTCGCGCGCCGCGCTCGAGACGCTGGCGATCATCGCCTACAAGCAGCCGGTGACGAAGAGCGAGATCGAGGCCATCCGCGGCGTGGATTCGAGCGGCACGCTGGCGACGCTGCTCGAGCGCTCGCTGGTCACGATCAAGGGCCGCTCCACCGTGGTCGGCCGGCCGCTGCTCTACGGCTCCACGGGCGACTTCCTCAACTACTTCGGCTTGAAGGACCTCACCGACCTGCCGCGTCCCGAGGAGCTGCGCGCGCTGGTCGCCGCACGCGAGCCCGAGCAGATGGAGATGCTCGAGCTGGACGCCGACGGCCTGCCGCTCGCGCTCGCCGCCGGGGCGCCTGCCGGCGGGGAGCCGGAGATCGAGACCGTGCACGTGGCCGGCGACACGCTGGAAGCGTCCGACGCCGGCGAGGCGGACGAGGACTACGACGACGACGAGTTCGAGGGCGACGACGAGGACGAGGGCGACGATGAGGACGATGACGACGGGGACGACGACGCCGGAGACGATGACGCCGGTGACGAAGAGTCCGAGCGGCCCTCGGCGTCGTTCGCCAAGCGTCCCAGCCGCTGACCGCGAACTCGTGAGTCCCGAGGCCGGGCACTGGATCCGCGTGCTCGGGCTCGCCGCGCATCCCGAGGGCGGCTGGTTCCGCGAGGTGTTCCGCAGCCCCGAGCGTATCGGCCGTGAGGGATTGCCTGCGCGCTTCCCCGGCGCGCGCGCGCTCGCCACGTCGATCCTCTACCTGCTCGGCGCCGGCGAGTGCTCGCGCTTCCATCGGCTCCGCGCTGACGAGCTGTGGTGCCACCACGCCGGTGGCGCCGTGCACCTCCACCTGCTCGAGCGCGGCGGAGCCCGCAGGCTCGTGGTCGGCGGCGACACGCCGCAGGTCACCGTGCCGCACGGCAGCTGGTTCGCGGCCGAGCCCGAGCCCGGGGCCGCGTTCGCGCTCGCGGGCTGCTTCGTCTCGCCGGGGTTCGAGTTCGAGGACTTCGAGCTTGGCAACCGCGATCAGCTGCTCGCCGGGTTCCCAGGCGAGCGTGAACTGGTGATGCGGTTCACGCACGGAGACGAGCGATGAGCATCCGCTTGAACAAGTTCCTCGCCGACCGCGGCGTCGCCTCGCGCCGCGCGAGCGACCGGCTGATCGAGGACGGCCGCGTGCGCATCAACGGCCGCGTGGTCACCGACCTCGGCACCAAGGTGGAGGAGGAGCGTGACAAGGTCTCGGTGAACGGCAAGCCCGTCGGCGGGCGCGAGCGCCACGTCTACTTCGTGCTCAACAAGCCCGTGGGCTTCATCACCACGCTCGACGACCCGGAGGGGCGGCACACGGTGCGGGAGTTGATGCCGCGCGGCGCGCGCGTCTATCCCGTGGGCCGGCTGGACGCGGACACGAGCGGGCTCCTGCTGCTCACGAACGACGGCGACCTCGCGCACAAGCTCATGCACCCGCGCTACGGTGTCGCCAAGACCTACCGCGTGCGGCTCGCGCGCGAGCCAAGGCCGGAGCAGCTCCGCCGCCTCACGACCGGCGTGCGCTTCGACCGCGGCAAGATCTCGGGCCCGGCAAAGGCGCGGCGGATCGATCCCGGCTTCGACGCGATCATGATCGAGGTCGTGGTGCACGAGGGCCGGTTCCGGCAGGTGCGGAAGATGTGCGAGGCCGTGGGACTCGAGGTCACGGGCCTGCACCGCGTGGGCTATGGCCCGATCCGGCTTGGGCCCCTCGCCCGCGGCATGTTCCGCGAGCTGTCGGCGGAGGAGGTGACGAAGCTCCGCGCGGAGTCGTCGCGGGCGGGCCGCGCCGCGCCGCCACGTCCGGGGGAGGCAGCGACCCGTCCCAAGCCCGCGACCCGGCCGGCGCCTGCCCGGGATGACGAGGACGAAGACATCGAGGAGACGTGGGTGCCGGGGGGCGGCCTCCTCGAGCCCGATGACGAGGACGAGTTTGGTGGTGGTAAACCGCCGTCGCGACCTGCTGAACGGGGAGCCCGGTCGGCAGGGAGACGACCGTCGGAATGGCCTGCCCGAGCCAGCGAGCGGCGCGGCGACGACGATTTCAAAGGTCCCGCGCCCGGTCGCACGCCGCGACGAGTGGGCGAGCAGCGCCGTGAGAAGCCCCAAGGCCGCCGGGGTACACCGCGTCGAGAGGGCCCGCCGCGACGAGAGGGCCCGCAGCGCGGCCAAGGCCCGCAGCGCCGTGAGAAGCCCCAAGGCCGCTGGGGTACACCGCGTCGAGAGGGCCCGCCGCGTCGAGAGGGCCCGCCGCGCCGCGAGGGCCCGCCGCGTCGCGAAGGCCCGCAGCGCCGTGAGAATGTCCAGGCCCGCTGGGGTACGCCGCGTCGAGAAGGCCCGCAACGCGGCGGTCGATCGGGTGGCGCACCGTCTCGCGGAGGCCGGTCACGTGGCGGCTTCGCGGAAAGCCACGCGGATCGCGGCCAAAGACGCGGCGGAACAAGAAAACCTTCGCGTCGCAGGCCGCGGTGAGCCTAGAATTGTAGGGATTCTCTTACAGTCATGCTCCGGGTGTGGCCGCGTTCCCTGCGCCGGCCGCCGTGCGAGACGCGTTCCCGGATCACGGCTCATCCAGCCGTAGCGACGTCGCCAGTCGAAGGCCCGTCGGTATCCCCTGGGCCGGTGGAAACCCGGATGTCCGCCACCGGTCGCGGCGCTCTCTCGACGTGCGACTCGAACTCCTCGGACCTGTCCCGTATCGCGAGCTGGGGACCCCACGACCAGCCAGCGGTGTAGAGGACCCGAGCCCGGTATCCGCGGGCGGTGAGCCGAAAGTCGCGCTCGCCGCCGTGGCGACACCGGCGCGCGAAGGCACCCGGCTCGGCTGGCGGGGATGGTTCGCGGTGCTCACGGTCGCGTGCACGCTGCTCGGACAGGGCGAGCGCTGCCGGATCGAGCGCACGTACCGGTCCCCGGCGACCACGATCCAGGCGTACTGGGAGGCCCTGCGCGGCGGCGATGCGGACGCGGCCTGGGCTTGTTTCGCGGAAGGCAGGCCCGACGTGCCGATGCCGGGCGCGGTGTGGTTCCTGCCCACCACGGACGATCTCTGGCTCACGGGCTACCGCGCTCTGCCGGTGGCGCCGAGCCGCATGATGGTGTCGTACGAAGTGCATTACCGCGACCGCTGGTCCGGCGAAGAGCGCATGTTCCGTTTCGGGAACGAGCTGGTCCGTCGGCGCGGGGAGTGGCATATCGCCAAGCCGATCGGCGAGGCGAGCATGCCGGAGTGGAAGCCGAAGGATCGTCCGGTTGACAGTTGATCGGGCGCTTTCCTAGGCTCGATCCTTCGCCGGACCCGACTCGCGACCCGACCCGCCGTTGGCGGGTGCCCCCCGCGCGCGGGCGTTTGAGCCAGGCCGACCACCCAGGGAGTTGAATGAAGCGGAAGCAGATCCGCCTGTTGCTGGCCATGGCAGGCCTTGCGGTGGCCGCGGTCCCGGCCGGCGCCACCAAGTACGCCGGCGAGTTCCTGAAGATCCCGGTCGGCGCGCGCGCCGTGGCCATGGGCGGTGCGTTCACCGCGATCGCTGACGATGCCACGTCGCCGTTCTGGAACCCCGCGGGCATGGTCTACCTGCCCTACCGGGAAGTGTTCCTCGAGCACAACGAGCAGTTCGGCAGCCTCGTGAACCACAACTTCGGGAGCGCGGTCTACCCGATGAAGGGCAGCGAGGAGCGCCGCTCGGCGCTGGGTTTCTCCGCGACCTGGGTGGGGATCGACGACATCCCGATCACGCCGCGGCCCTCGGGACTGAAGCCCGGCGACTGGCTCGACTACGGCACCGACAACGATCCGACGACGCCGGGTAACGGCCAGGGCAACGGCGTCTGGGACCCGGGCGAGCGTCTGCTCATCTCCTCCGACGACCTGTTCATGGCGAGCAGCAGCGACCTCGCATTCGGCATCTCGTTCGCGCGCCAGCGCGGGCGGCACTTTGCCTGGGGCGGCCAGTTGAAGTTCGTGCACTCGAGCCTGCCCGACACCGTCCCCGGCCAGCACGTGACCTCGTTCGGCGCCGGGCTCGACGCCGGCCTGCTCTACATGCCGATGGACGCGGTGACGCTGAGCGCGGTGATGCACGACCTCACCACCACGTACATCACCTGGAGCAACGGCACGCGCGAGCTGGTGTCGCCGAACCTGATCACCGGCTCCGCGATCAACTTCTACCCGGGCGCGAACCACGCACTCACCTGGGGCACCGACTTGGCCTGGGACTTCGAGGGCCGCAAGCTCGATTCGCAGATCAAGCTGGGCGCGATCAACGCCGACCTGCGCCTCGGGCTCGAGTACTGGTACAAGAGCACGCTGGCGCTGCGCTCGGGACTCAACGGGAAGGACTGGAACTTCGGCCTCGGCGTGCGCTACAAGCACTTCGGCGCCGACTACGCGGCCTCGCTCCACCGCTTCTTCGCCGCCAGCGATCCCGACTTCCCGGACGACCACAACCTGGAGACGACGCACCTGCTGAGCGCTTCGTTCAGCTGGTAGCACTTGGCGCGCCGAACGCGCCGCTTGAGCCCGGCTGCGCGGCGTCGCTATTCGGCCCGCGCCGCCCATTCCTCCAGCAGCGCGCGCTCCTTCTCGCGCGCCAGCCCCGCGCGCCACTCCTGCGCGCCGCGTCCCGGGAGCCACGCCAGCGTGTCGCGCGCGGTCTCGTGGAGCGGCCGGTAGGTGAGGCCCGCGGCGATCGCCCGGTCCACGTTCATGTCCAGGATGCCGCGGTGCCCGGTGTCCGACTCCGGCAGCCACAGGGGCAGTTCCTCCCATACCCCCACCTTGCGCTCGACCAGGAACGCGTCGTCCACCCACACGAACCGCGCGTCACTGCGCGCCACCGTGCGACACGTCTCGAGCAGCTCGGCCATCGGTGTCGGCGGCTCGGGACCCGTGGCGTTGAACACGCCGGCGACGCGATCTTCAGCGAGGCGCACCATCCAGTCCGCGAGGTCGCGCACGTCGATCACCTGCACGTTCCGCTGCGGGCGTCCCGGCGCCAGCACGTCGCCGCCCTCGGCGATGCGACGCACCCAGTAGGGGAAGCGGTCCATGTAGTCGTTGGGGCCGACGATCAGCCCAGGCCGCGGGATCGCGGAGCGCCCCGGGAACGCCTGCTGGACGAGTACCTCGCACTCGGTCTTGAGCGGTCCATAGAGCGTGTAGAACGCGGGCGTGTTGCGTGGCTCGGAGGCGTCGATCGCCTCGGCCTCTTTCCACTGCTCGGGCGTGAGGGTCGAGGCCGGCGAGGCCTCGTCCATCCGCGCCCGCGAGAAGTCCGAGTACACGGAGATGCTGGACACGAACGTGTAGTGGCCCACGCGGCCGCGCAGCGCCTCCGTCATGCGCCGCACGGTCGCGGGCAGGAACCCGGAGGTGTCGATCGCGGCATCCCACGAGCGCCCTGCGAGCGCGGAGACGTCGGTGGCGCGGTCGCCGCGCAGCTTCTCGACCTCGGGGAAGAGCGCCGGCTCGGTGCGCCCGCGGTTGAAGATCGTCACCTGGTGCCCGCGCGCCAGCGCGCGCTCGATCACGAAACGTCCGAGGAAGCGCGGACCACCGAGGACGAGCAGCTTCATGAAACCTCCGGGATGGACGATGTGAGGCCACACGCTCCAATACTCCGTCACGCCGGGCAAGTACTGCGGCCGGGGTCGCTCGCGGGACCTGCGACGGGGACCCAATTGACCCGTGCCGCGGCTGCCGCCTACCGTCCTCGCTCCCGGCTTCCATCTCTCTCGCGGATGCGGTCGAACGGAGACGCGTGGTGCGCGACATCCTCGCCCTGATCCTCTCGGGCGGCAGCGGCGAACGGCTTGGCGTGCTGTGCGCCGAGCGCGCGGTGAGCGCGCTGCCGTTCGGCGGCAAGTACCGCGTCATCGACTTCGTCTTGAGCAACTGCTGCCACTCGGGCGTGCAGCAGGTGGGCGTGCTCGCGCAGCACGCGCCCGCCTCGCTCAACGACCACATCGGCGCCGGGCGCGCCTGGGACCTCGACCGCCGCTCGGGCGGCGTGGTGATCCTGCAGCCCTACCAGACGCGCAGCCATGCCGGCTGGTATCGCGGCACCGCCGACGCCATCGCCCAGAACTGGGACTGGATCGAGCAGCAGAAGCCCGCGCGCGTGCTCGTGCTCTCGGGCGACCACGTCGTGCGCATGGACTATCGACCGCTGATCGCCGCGCACCTCGAATCCGATGCCGCGGTCACCGTGGCCGTGACCCGCGTACCCGCGGAGGAGGCACACCGCTTCGGCATGGTGCGCGTGGCCTCGGACGGGCGCATCCAGAGCCTGGACGAGAAGCCCGCACACACGGACGCGGCACTCGCGAACATGGGCATCTACCTGTTCGAGACCGGCCGGCTCGCCGACCTGCTGCAGGCGCGGCCGGTGGACCTGGTGATGGACGTGCTCCGGCCGCAGGTCGCCTCGGGCCAGCGCGTGATGGCCTACCAGTTCGACGGCTACTGGGAGGACGTGGGCACGGTGGCGTCCTACTACCGCGCCAGCCTCGAGCTGCTGGACCCCTCGTCGCGCCTCGAGACGCACGATGCGCGCTGGCCGATCCTGACCCGCGACGAGGAGCGCCCGCCGGTCTGGCTCGGGCCCGAGGCGCAGATCGAGGACAGCCTGGTGGCGAACGGCTGCCGCATCGAGGGCCGCGTGCGCCGCTCGATCCTGTTCGCGGGCGTGCACGTGGGTCCCGGGGCGGAGGTGAACGAGTCGGTGATCATGGCGGACACGCACCTCGCCGAGGGTGCACGCGTGGACCACGCCATCTTGGACAAGTACGTGCGCATCGGCGTCGGAGCGCGCGTGGGGGAGAGCGCCCGGGCACCCGGCGAAGCCGGGTCCGGCGCTCCGGAGCCGGGCGCGGGGCACGAGTGGCTCGCGGGCCTGGCGCTCGTGGGCAAGGACACCTGGGTGCCGGACGGTGGCCGCGTGGTGCGGCCGAGCGTGATCGGCGTCGGCGGGCGCTACGAGGACTTCAGAGACGGCGTGCTCGAGGCCGGCACCGTGGTACCGAACCGGCGCTGGTTCGAGGTGCTGCCGTGACCGGTCGCTACGCGTTCATCCTTGCGGGCGGCGTCGGCAGCCGGCTCTGCCTCCTGTCCGAGCGCCGCGCCAAGCCGGCGGTGCCGTTCGGCGGCAAGTACCGCATCATCGACTTCACGCTCTCCAACTGCGTCAACTCCGGCATCTTCGACGTGGGTGTGCTGACGCAGTACCGGCCGACGTCCCTGAACCAGCACATCGGCATCGGCCGCCCCTGGGACCTGGACCGCACGCGCGGCGGCGTGCAGCTGCTGCAGCCCGCGCCCGGGCTCGCCACCAGCGACTGGTACCAGGGCACGGCGGACGCGATCTACCAGAACCTGCTGCACTTGAAGCGCCGGCGCGCGCAGGAGGTGTTGATCCTTTCGGGTGACCACGTCTATCAGATGGATTACAACGTGCTCTACGCGTTCCACCGCCGGAACCATGCGCGACTCACGGTGGCGGTGACCGAGGTGCCCGAGAACGAGGTCAGCCAGTTCGGCATCCTCGAGACGGAGGCGAACGGCCACGTGGTCGCGTTCAAGGAGAAGCCGAAGACCGGCGCCAGCGGACGCCTGGCGTCGATGGGCGTCTACCTCTTCGACCGCGACGCGCTGATCCGCTGGCTCGTGGAGGACGCGGCGATGTCGCACTCGTCCCACGATTTCGGCAAGGACCTGCTGCCGCGCCTCGTGGCGCGGGGCGAAGCGGTGTACGCGTATCGGTTCCCCGGCTACTGGCAGGACGTGGGTACGCTCGACTCCTATTACCGCGCCAACCTCGAGTTCGTGCAGGCGAAGCCGCCGCTCGACCTGAGCGATCCCGAATGGGTGCTGCACACGCAGACCGCCGACCGCCCACCGGTGCGCGTGGCGGCGGGGGCGAAGGTGACGCGGAGCCTGGTCGCGAACGGCTGCTCGGTGTCGGGCGAGGTGATGAACTCGGTGCTGTTCCCGGGCGTGGTGGTGGAGAAGGGCGCCGTGGTGCGCAACAGCATCGTCATGCACGACACGCTGGTCGCGGCGGGCGCCGAGCTGGACCGCGCCATCCTCGACAAGGAGGTGCGCGTGGGGCGCGGTGCCAAGGTGGGGACCGGCGACGACATGACGCCCAACCGCGCCTGCCCCGAGCACCTCTCGAGCGGCCTGGTCGTGGTGGGGAAGCAAGCGCGGCTCCCCGAGGGGCTCGTCGTCGGCAGGAACGCGCGCATCGGCGCCGCCGTGGTCGCCGAGGATTTCACCGCTCAGGTGCCCGCGGGCGGCGTCGTCGACGGGCCCGAGAGCATGCACTAGCAGCGGCCGGCATCGCGTTTCGTGCGTCCTGCCGCCGGGCTGGAAACGAAGCCGGCCGGCCGGGCGAAGGTCAGGCCGGCAGCAGCAGCTTCTGTCCCGGCGTCACGTGGCCGCCGCGCAGGTTGTTGAGCTTGCGCAGCTCGTCGGCGCTCACGTTGTGGCTGCGCGCGATCTCGAGCAGCGTCTCGCCCGCGCGCACGGTATGCGTCTTCCGCGCCGGCACCCGTTCGACCGCGGTCGCCTTCCTGGAGCCGCCGGCCGGCGCATCGAGCACCGGCTGGTCCACCCGCGACTTGACCGCGATCAACTTCATCGAGGCCGCCTCCTTCGCCACGGTCGCCTCGCTGTCGTCGCCGGTGTCCTTGACCTGCATCGACGTCGACGACGACGCGGCGTCCTCGCGGTCGCGGATGCGCAGCCGTGTACCCAGCTTCACGCCCGGCGTGGTGATGTGGTTCCAGTTCTTGAGCTCGGTCACGGTGACGCCGTACTGGCCGGCGATCGAGCGCAGCGTCTCGCCGCGCTTCACGGTGTGCGTGACGCGCTCGATGGCGACGCTGTTGCCCTCGATCTTGCCCGGCAGACCGATCGTGCGCGGCGGCACGTAGTCGGTGGAGTTGCGCGGGTCCTCTTCGTCGGCGAGCACCTCGGGACGCGGCGCGCGGAAGCTCGCGGGCACGGTGAGCAGCATGCCGCGACGCAACGGCCGGCCGCGGCCCAGGTTGTTCACGCGCGCGAGCTCGGTGGGGCTCACCGAGTACTCATTCGCGATCATGCGCAGCGTCTCGCCGCGGCGCACGCGGTGGCGCACGGTGAGGTTCACGGTCGGCAGCTCGATGCCGGCGGCGAGGTTCTTCTGGATGAGCTCGCTCTTGCCCTCGGGCACGCGCACGGTGGTGATGCCGTTCGGGCCGCGGAGCATGGCGGTGCGCGCCGAGGGATTCAGCTCGCGCAGCTCGTCGTAGCTGCACTCGGCGAGCTTGGCGATCGAGCGCAGGTCCACCGCACCCTTCATCGCCACCTCGTCGAAGCGCATGGGGTCGTCCATCTCGATGTCGCCGAAGCCGTACTTGACCGGGTCGCGCGAGATCGCCAGCGCGGCCATGAACTGCGGCACGTACTCCTCGGTCTGCTTGGGCAGGCGCAGCTCCCAGTAGTTCGTGGTGCCCTGGGACTGGATGGCGCGCATGACCGTGCCCTCGCCGGCGTTGTACGACGCCAGCGCCAGCGGCCAGTCACCGAAGATGCCGTAGAGGTGCTTGAGGTACCGGGCGGCGGCCACGGTGGCCTTCTCCGGGTCCTTCCGCTCGTCCACCCACTGGTTCACGTTCAGGCCGAAGAGTTGGGCGCTCGAGCGCATGAACTGCCACGGCCCCACGGCGGCCGCGTACGAGCGCGCGTTGACGTTGAAGCCGCTCTCCACGAACACCAGGTGCACGAGGTCGGGGGGCAGCCCCTCCTTCTGGAGCACGCTGCGGAACAGGTCCATGTAGCGGCCCGACCGCTTGAGCCAGCGCTCGAACGTGCTGCGGCCGGCGCCGGTGAAGAACGCGATGTACTTCAAGACGTCCGCGTTCATCTGCAGCTCGATGTCGTCCACCGCGGGGCGGTTGAGGACGTCGTCGCCGGAATCGGATGCCCTGGTGGCCGTGGCGGCGACGGCCGGCGCGTCTGCAGCCGGTGTGGACGCCACCGTGCCCTGCGCCTCTTCCCCAGGCGGCGGTGATTGCGGGTCGATCAGGCGGGGCGCGTAGGCCGAGGTGTCCTTGGCCGCCGGGGCCGGAGTGGCGGCCGCCCCGACGGGGCCCGCGGCTTCGGCAGCATGCGACGACCGCACCGGCATCGCGGCAACCAGCACCGCGGCCAGCAACATGCCTTGGATGCTCGTGCGAAGCGTCATGGTCGGCACCTCCAAGCCCCCTCGAGAACACCGTCTGCACGGACCGCTTGCGTGTGGCGGCGGTGCTCGGCGCCCGACCTCCCAGCGAACTGGGGGTACCCCCGGGGCCCGGCTCCTGACCGCCCGCAACGTAAGCTGCTCGGCATGCCTTCTGCAACGTAGACCTATGTCAACTCGCAACCCCGGCAGGCAGCCGGGACCTCCCAAGTGACTGAGCCCCTTGGGTGGTGCCCCGGATAGTTGCACGCCTCGTGCCACAAAGTCTTACATCGTTGACACTTGCAACGCCCTTCGTTAGCTTGCGGCCAGCAGCGACCTTGGCGCATCGCGATGGCCGGTTGTGTGCAGGGGAGGGAACCCCGTGACGAAAAGCATTCCGGCCCCCGCCGATCACTGGGCGATTTCCGCCCGGGCGAGCTCCGGCATCGTGACCGCTGGGGTCACGCTGCCGGGCATCGAGTTGGCGCTGCTCGGGATACCGCCGGGATTCAGCGAGCCCGAGATCCAGACCTGGCTGCGCGACCTGGCCGGCGTCGCGATCGAGACCTCGCGATCGGATCGGCGATCGCGTCCGATCCCGCCGCTGCTGCACCACGCGCTCACCGGGCTGCTGTTTTCCCAGACCGAACTCTGGAGTCATACCGGTCACCCGCTGCCGTTCGCGGCGGTGTTCGTGGACGGACCGCAGGGTGTCGCGTTCGGTTGGGTGGGTCGCGCGCGCGCCGTGTTGCTCGTGAACGGCGAGCCGCACGAGCCGCAGTGGGTCATCGTGCGCGACGAATCGGGTCAAGAGGCGATGAGTGCGTCGCTGCCGAGCGACGCGCACGTGCTGCTCACGCTCGAGTACTGGCCCATGGGCGGCACCAGCACGCCGGCACCGGCATCCATCGACGCCGAGTTCGGACCTGCGCTCGCCGACGAGCCCGCGGCGATCGAGCACGATGCGCCCGGGCGCGAGTTGAACGAGCGCGTCTCCTCGATCGAGGCCGACGACGTGGAGCTGGAGCTGGAAGAGGACGACGTCGCAGAGTCGCCGCGTGCGTCCGCGCCGCCGGCTGCTCCTGCCGCGCCCGCTGGGCGCGCGTCGTTGCCCAGCGAGCAGCCGGGACTCGCGCCCGATCCCACCGGCATGCGCTTCGCCGACACGGAGGGCTCGCAGTCGCTGCCGTCGACGAAGAATCCGTCCTCGGGCACGTTCGCGATGGCACAGGTGCCGAAGGCGGCGCCGGCGCCAGGACCGGAGCCGACCGAGCGTCACGTCGCCGCGGAGCACGACGAGGCCGAGCCCGCGGAGAGCGAGGACGGCCATCCCGTGGGCCGCTGGCTCCAGAAGCTCATCGGCTTCAAGAAGAGCGCGCCACCCACGCTCCGGAAGCCGCAGCCCGAGCCGCCGCCACGTCCCGCCGCGACGACCGCGGCGCGGCCGCCGGCGTTGCATCCTCCGGGCGCGCGTCCCACACCCCGCGTGGAGCCCGCAGCGCTCGAGCCCGCGCCGCTGCCGTCTCCGGAGATCGACATCGAGGAGCCGCACGCGCTGCCGCCGACGGGCGGGACGCGCATGCCCGAATGGATGCCGCCGGTGCCGCCGATGCGCACCGCGACGCCGGGCACGGGCCTCGCGGCCGCCGGGATGAGCGAGATCCTCGGCGCGTCGAAGCCCGCGCCCGGGGCGCCTGCTGCGGGCGCTGCATCAGCCACCGGCAGGCCGCGTGTCGAGAGCCCGACCGCGAAGCCGTCCGCCGCGCCGCCCGCCGCGCCGCCCGCGAAGGGCGCGAGCCGCGGAACCGATGCACCGGGTGCGTCGCCCCATCCCGTTCTCGAGGTGAATCCGCCGGGCGGAGCCGGCGAGCGGCGCGGTCCCATCCACATCGATCACGAGCCCGTGGGCGCGGACACGACGTTCGCGATCCCCAAGCTCCCGCCGCGCGGTGCGGTGAGCGGACCCGCGGGCCCGAGCTACCCGGGACGTCCCGTGGGTCGAGCGGTGCCGGATACGCCGGCGGCGAAGCCCACGCCTGCGGATCCGCGCCCGGCGCAGGGTGCGCCGGCAGCGAAGCAACCCGCTCCCGCAGCACCCCAGGCAACGCCGGGCGTGCCCGCGGCCAAGCCGCCCGCACCATCGGCTCCGGCACGACGACAGGGCGACGTTCCCGAGCCGCCGACCGAGTTCCTCGAGCGCTTCGCTGCTTCGATGCGCACGGCGCCGGGACTCGAGCCCACGCCGGACGCGCCGCCGCCAGCGCCACCGGCAGCCGCGCCACCAGCCGCGGCCGCGCGCGGCACGCCCGACTCGCCGCCGGCGCAGGTGGAACGGCGAGCGGGGCAGCGTCCCGTCATTCCTCCCGCGGCTCAAGCCCAGCCGCCCGCGGGGCCGCCGCTCCGCCGCTCGCATCCCGAGCTCCCCCCCGAGGCCGCGACACCGATCGCGCCCGCGCGTAGGCAGCCGGAGCCGCGCACCCCGCTCTCGCAGCGCCCGATCGAGACGCCGGTCACGGCACCGGTGTTGCGTGCGCCGAGCGAATCGGCGCCGGTGCAGGTGACGGACGACCGCGAGCTGATGCGCGAGCTGCCGCTCGGCGCCGGCGGGCCGACCGACGAGGTGCCCGAGGGCATGCTGGTCGCGACGCCGGCGAAGGCGAAGCCGCGGCCCCCGCGGCGCGGCGAGTGGCCCGAGCTGGACGCGCTCGACCAGGGACCGCCGCCGCTGTGGCGTCGGCCGTGGGTGGTCGGCCTCTTCGTCGCCGTCATGCTCGGCATCGGCTGGCTCGTCGGGCACTCGCAGGCGCCGGACAACGACGTGCACGCCACGCCGATGACGCGGCTGCTGCGCACGGTGGGCCTGGGCGGCGCGCGCTTCACCGCGAGCATCGACACCGATCCGCCCGGCGCTTGGATCGCCGTCGATGGCAAGGACCTCGGCCGGCGCACGCCGAGCACGCTCGAACTGGTGCCCGGCACGTATGCGCTCACGCTCAGCATGCCGGACCTGGGCGAGGTGAAGGTGGACTTGAAGGGCAAGCGCGGCCAGACGGTGAAGGTGAACGAGGCGCTCCACGGCTCGCTGGACGTGATCGCCTCGGATCCGTCGATCCCGGTGCAGATGTCGCTCGACGGCGCGCCCCAGGGCTACCTGCCCGTGCACGTGGCGAAGCTGCCGCCGGGGCTCCACGAGCTCCAGTTCAGCGGCCCGCGCATGCAGCCGTGGGCGCAGAACGTGAACGTGGGCATCCGCAAGAACACGAAGGTGGTGTCGAAGCCGATGCTGTCGCCGGCGACGGGAGTGGTGCAGGTGCTGGCGCAGATGAACGACGAGAACGGCAGCGCGCCGCTCTCGGGCGCGAGCGTGTTCGTGGACGGCGCGCTCTCCGGCACCACGCCGGCCACGATCGAGCTGCCGCGCGGGCCGCACAGCCTGCGCGTCCAGTTCGAGGGCGTGACCGCGCCGATCCAGGTCATCGACCTGCCGGGCGGCAACAAGCGCTTCGCCACGTTCCAGTTCGGCGTCGACACCGACCTGCCGCCGCTCAAGCTGGACGGCGACGTGAAGAAGCTGCTGTCGAAGAAACCCGCCGTGATCTCCGCGGCGCTCGACGGGCTCGACGCCGACGACCTGCGCGAGGCGTGGCTGCACGTGCTCACGCCCGACGGGCTGTGGAGCCGGTTCGAGATGACGATCGAGTCCGGGCCGCGCGGCGCCGTGCTCACCGCGAACTTCCCCCTGAGCACGTTCAACGGCGAGGAGAAGGCGACGTGGTACCTGAGCGCGGCGACGAAGCAGGGCGACGAGTTCTTCACCGAGGTGCAGAAGTCGACGCGCTGAACAGCGCGCTGAAGCCAGAGCCGCACGCATCCGGCCCCGTCCACGAGGTGGACGGGGCCGGGTCGTTCGTGGGCGCCTCGCGGCTCGAGCGGTGCGTCCAGGAGCCTCGCTTGCAAGCGGCACGTTGCGTGCGAGCGCCGCGCGCGATGGGAGCGAGGAGCGCAGTGGTGCTGGCGGTGGCGCTGTGGCTCGGGCTCGCGCTGGGCGCACGCTTGCCGCCCGCGTGGGCGACGGCGGTACTGCTGCTCGGCGCGCTGCTCGTGGCGCGCCCGCAACCACTGCCGCGGCTCGACGCGCTGCTCGTCACCGGCGCGGGGTTCCTGCTCCTCGGACTCGCGCGCGCGAGCGCGCATCGTGCCGAACAACTCGCGTTCGAGCGCGCCGTCCCGAGTGAAGGGCTCACGACGCGCGTGGTGGCGCGGCTCGTCGAGCCGCCGCGGCGCGAGGGCGAGGCGCCGTCCGCCGTGGTGGAGCTTCTTGCGGCCGACGCTGCACTCCCTCGCCGCCTGCGCGCGCGCCTGCGCCTGCCTCAACAGGATGTCTCGGAATGGTGCGACACGGTCGAGGTGACGGCGCAGCTCGAGCGCGCGAGCGGGCAGCGGAACCCGGGCGGCTTCGATGCGCTCGCCGCGGCGCGCGCCGCCGACCTGCATGCGCGCGGGCGCGCGGTGGCCTGCCGCACGCGGCCGGCGCGCTCGCTCGCCTCGGCGCCGGTGCGCTTCCTCATGCGCCTGCGGCGCGCGGCCGAGTCGACGTTCGCGCGCACGCTCTCGCCCGGGGCGCGCGAGCTGGTGGCGCCGCTCGTCTTCGGCGACCGCGCCGGCATGTCCACGGACACCGACGCGGCCCTGCGAGGCTCGGGGCTCGTCCACCTGCTCGCGCTCTCGGGACTGCACGTCGCCTGGCTCGCGGGCGTGGCGCGTGGCCTCACCGCCACGGCCGGCGGCGGGCCGCTCGCGCGCGCGGTGGCGGGGGTACTCGCCGCCGCCGCGTACATGGTGATGGCGGGACCGATCCCGTCGCTCGCGCGTGCGGTCGTGGCCGAGTGCGTGAGCGCGCTCGCCTGCGCCACGCGACGTGCCGTGGATCCACTCCAGTCGCTGGCGCTCAGCCCTCTCGTGCTGCTCGCGGTGGCGCCCGCATGGGCCGACGACCTGGGCTTCCAGCTCTCGTGTGCCGCGACGCTCGGACTGGTCGCGATCGGCGGGCCGTGGTCGGCGTGGGTCACGGAGCGCGTGCGCCGGCCACGCGTGCTCGGCTCACTCGTCGCCGGCGTCGCGCTCACGCTCGCGGCGCAGATCGCGGCACTGCCGCTGTTGCTCGCGCGCTTCCACGCGCTGCCGTGGACCGCACTGGGCGGGAACCTGCTCGCGGTCCCGATCTCCGAGTTCCTGCTTGCGGCTGCGGGGCTGGGAGCACTCCTGGACGGCGCGCTCCC
>Ga0209811_10000311_pt1 | contig 22101 bp, 21 predicted proteins | sample Coa_R1_6_FD_187161 | JGI IMG/M metagenome (GOLD analysis project Ga0209811, IMG submission 187161) | Surface soil microbial communities from Centralia Pennsylvania, which are recovering from an underground coalmine fire. - Coalmine... | ecosystem: Environmental > Terrestrial > Soil >... | reverse complement strand
GTGATCCCGAACACGATCAACGAGTTCCCGGCGTTTAGCTTCGCGCTCGCCGATCTGCACGCGCATGTGCTGGCGCTGCCGTTCGCCACAGTGGCGGTTGGCATCGCCCTCAGTCTGGTCCTTGGGCGCGGGGCGGGAGTTCGTGCATTCGGCGAAGGACGTTCCCATGCACTTGCCGCAGGGATTTTGCCTGGCCGCCGTCACCTTGAGAGAAGATCCACGCGACTGCCTCGTGTCGAACTCGATCGCAAGCCTGGAGGCGCTCGTCCCGGGGAGCGTCATCGGCACCTCCAGCCTGCGGCGCGAGGCCCAGTTGCGAGAGCGTCACCCCGCGCTGCAGATCCGGCCCCTCCGCGGCAACCTCGATACGCGTCTGGCGAAGCTCGACCGCGGCGAGTGCCAGGCGATCGTGCTCGCTGCAGCGGGCCTCAAAAGGCTGGGCCTTGCCACCCGCATTCGGTCGATGCTCGAGCCCGAGCAGAGTCTGCCCGCGCCGGGGCAGGGCGCGCTGGCGATCGAATGCCGGGAGGACCGCGCCTTGCTGCGCCGGCATCTCGCACCGCTGGAGGATCCCGCCACGGCCGCCTGCGTCCACGCCGAGCGTGCCCTGAGCCGCGCTCTCTCGGGGGACTGCCAGCTCCCGCTCGCGGCCTACGCCGTCGCGGACGGGACCGCGCTACGCCTGCGCGGCCTGGTGGCGACCCCTGACGGCAGCCGCGTCGTGCGTGCGGAAGCGAGAGGCCCGATGGCCGCACCGGAAAAACTGGGTGAGACGCTTGCGGCGAGCCTGCGGGCCCAGGGCGCAGACGCCATTCTCGCGTCCCTGTCATGAGCGCAGCCCTTTCGGGGCGCGGAGTCGTTATCACTCGTCCTCGGGAGCACGCCCTGGAGCTCGCCGAGCGTATCCGCGCGGTCGGCGGCGATCCGATTGTCTTTCCGACGATCGAGATTCTGCCCGCGGAAAATCAGGCCGCCGTTGCCGGTGTCATCGCGCGCCTGGAGAAATTTCAACTGGCGATCTTCGTCAGCCCGACCGCAGCCGTTCGGGGAAATGATCTGGTCGGTGCGAGCCGGCCATGGCCCGCGAGCCTGCGCGCGGCCGCCGTGGGAGCGGGGACGGCCGCCGCGCTCGTCGACCGAGGGTTTCGCGACGTAATATCGCCCACCGGAGAGGCCGACAGCGAGGCGCTCGCCGCATTGCCCGAGTTGAGAGATTTGCGCGGCAGTTCGGTAGTCATCTTCCGCGGTCAGGGCGGCCGCGACTGGCTGGGAAGGGAGCTGGAGACGCGAGGTGCGCGAGTCGAATACGCCGAATGCTACCGCCGCGCGCGGCCCGAGTCGGACGCGCGCAGCCTTCTCGCGAGGTGGCAGAGCGGCGGAATCGAGGCGGTCTCGATCACGAGCGCGGAGGGGCTCGCGAACTTCTTCGCCATGCTCGGCCCGACCGGAGGGAGATACCTGTGTGAGACGCCGGTGTTCGTTCCCCATCCGCGGATCGAGCGCGCCGCTCTGGAGCGCGGCGTCCGCGAGGTCGTCGTCACCGGGCGGGGCGACGAGCGCACAGTCGGAGAGATGGCGGCGTTTTTTGCTAGAGTATGACGTCTTCCGATCAACAATCCGTCAGATGACATGGAAGACTCCGCGTCGCCAGCCGAAAAGAACCAGCGGGCCTCCAGGGGCCGGGCACGGATCGTGTCTCCGTGGACGATCGGCCTTCTGTTCGTGGCGCTGGTCATGGGGTGGCTGTGGTACGACGCCCGGGGGCGACTCGACGCGCTGCGCGGCGAGCTCGCGCTGCGCGTGCGCGACATCGAGGCCGACAGCCGCGACGCGCGCCTGAGCGCGAAACAGGCCCAGGAGTCCATGCGCGAGGCGCTCGCGAAGGTCGCCCAGCTCGACCTGAGGCTGAGCGAGTATCAGAGTCACCAGGCCAGTCTCGAAGCCCTCTACCAGGACCTTTCGCGCAGCCGCGACGACTGGGTGCTGGCCGAAATCGAGCAGGTTCTCGCGATTGCCGCGCAGCAGCTTCAGCTCGTCGGCAACGTGCCGGTCGCCCTCGCCGCGCTTCAGGCCGCGGACGCACGTCTCGCCCGGTCCGGGCGAGCGCAGTTCCTGCCGGTGCGCAAGGCCTTTGCGCGCGATATGGAGCGTCTGAAAGCCACCGGCGACCTCGACGTTCCGGGAATCGCCGCGAAGCTCGACCAGATGATCGCCGGAGTGGACTCTCTGCCGCTCGCGCAGGACATGCGCCCGCAGCCTCCGTCTCCCGAAACCGCACCAGCCAGCGGACTGTGGGACCGGTTCGTCGAGGACCTCCTCGCGGAGTTGAGACAGCTCGTGAGGATCCAGAAGGTGGAAGGCGCCGACGCGGCTCTGGTCAGTCCCCCGCAGGCCTATTTCCTGCGCGAGAACCTCAAGCTTCGACTGCTCAACGCCCGCATCGCGCTGCTTGCGCGCGACGAAGCCGCCTACCGCGGCGACCTGAACGTCGCGTCGGCGTGGCTCGCGCGCTACGTCGATACGCGCTCCGGGGCAGCCGCGGCCATGGCGGCAACCCTGAAGCAGCTGCGTTCCGCGGGAGCCAGCCCGCTGTTTCCGACGATGAACGAGAGCATCGCGGCGGTGCGCGCCTACAAGGCGCCGCGCGAGCGGACACCGCCGTGAAAGGGCTGCTCTGGGTGTTCGTCCTCGCGGCCCTGGCGGTCGCGCTTTCCCTCGCCATGCGGGGGAACGGCGGCTACGCGCTGTTCGTGCTGCCTCCCTGGCGCGCCGAGGTTTCGCTCAACTTCCTCGTGCTCCTCCTGATCGTGGGTGTCGCCCTGATCTATTTCGTGATCCGCGCGGTATGGCACACCTTGCGGCTGCCGTCGCACGTTCGCGCTTTCCGCAGGCGCCGCCGGGCGGAGGCGGGATACGCGGCGACGGTCGGTGCGATTCAGGCGCTCTTCGAGGGCCGCTTCGTGAGGGCGGAGAAGCTGGCTTCGAAGGCCTTCGATCTCGGTGCGGTGCCCGGCCTCGCGGGTTTGCTCGCGGCGCGAGCGGCTCAAAGGCTGCGCGATTTCGCGGGACGCGATCAGTGGCTCGAGCGTTCGAAGGGGGATGACGGGGAATGGCGGGTTGCACAGGCGATGACCCGGGCGGAGCTGCTTCTGGACGAGCGGCGTTTCGACGACGCGCGGTCGGTGCTGCGCGAGCTGCACTCGAGCGGACCGCGCCACGTGGCGGCTCTCTTCCTGATGCTGCGCGCGGAGCAGGGAATGTCGAATTGGGAGGAGGTCCTGCGCACCGCAAACGCCCTCGAAAAGCACGATGCAATGCCGCCGGAAGCGCTCGACAGCGTGCGCGCCACCGCGTACGTCGCCCTCCTTGCGCACACGTCGCTCGACCGCGACGGATTGACGCGGCAATGGGAGAACATTCCGCGCGCAGAGCGACTCCGACCCAGGATAGCGGCGACAGCCGCCCGTGCGTTCATGCGGCTCGGGGACTGCCCTCGGGCGCACCGTATCATCGAGGACGCCCTGGATCGCGCCTGGGACGGCGCGCTCGCGCTTCTCTACGGTGAATGCGCGAGCGAGGATGCGCTCGATCGCCTCGAGCGGGCGGAGAAATGGCTGAAGGACCGCCCCGGGGAAGCCGAGCTGCTGCTGACGCTCGGCCGGCTGTGCGTGCAGCGCGAGCTCTGGGGAAAGGCGCAGAGTTACCTGGAGGCGAGCCTGGCCACGCGTCCGACCCAGGCGGCACATATCGCGCTTGCGAAACTGTGCGAGCAGCTCGGCAAACCGACGGAAGCGGGCCGGCATTTCCGCGCCAGCGCCGATCTGGTGCAAAGCACCCCGAGCTGAGCGCCGGGGTGCAGGTTCAGATGCCGAGTCCGGCGAGCTGCTTCTCCGGATAACGCGTTCCCGAGGCGACGCCGGGAGGGAAGGCCTTCGCGAGCTGCGCGATTTCCGCCGCGCTCAGAGTGATGCCGGCTGCCGCGGCATTCTGGTCCATGTACTCTCGCCGCTTCGTCCCCGGAATGGGTACGACGTCCTTTCCTTGAGCGAGCACCCACGCGAGGGCAACCTGCGCGGGCTTGACCTTGTGGGCGGCGGCAATCGATTCGAGGGGCTGCAGCAGATCGACGTTGCGCTTGAGGTTGTCGGGATTGAAGCGCGGATGGTCGCGCCTTCGGTCCTTGTCGCGCAGGGCGTCCAGCGACTTGATCGTCGCGGTGAGGAACCCGCGGCCGAGCGGCGAGTACGCCATGAACGCGATGCCGAGCTCGCGGCACGCCGGCAGAATCTCCTTCTCGACGTCGCGGGACCAAAGCGAATACTCCGTCTCGAGCGCGACCAGAGGATGCACCTTGTGCGCGCGCCGCAGCGTCTGGGCTCCCGCCTCGGAGAGGGCGAGATGGCGCACCTTGCCTTGTTCGACGAGCTTTTTCATCGCGCCCACGGTGTCCTCGATCGGCACTTTGGGGTCGACACGGTGCAGGCCGTAGACGTCGATCACGTCCACGCCGAGGCGCTTGAGCGAAGCCTCGCAGGCGAGCGGGACGTAGCCCGGGTGGCCGGCCGAAAGCCCCTCCGGCGGCTTGAAACCGGAGAGGCCCAGGTTGCCGAATTTGGTCGCGAGCAGCACCCGGTTGCGCTTGCCCTTGATCGCCCGCCCGACCAGCTCCTCGTTGCTTCCCGCTCCGTAAGCGTCGGAGGTCACGATCAGGTTGACCCCGAGCTCGATCGACCGGTGAATGGTCGCGATCGACTCGGTCTCGTTCGGCTCGCCATAGATTCCGGTCATGCCCATGCATCCCAGGCCCAGCGCCGGGACCTCGGGTCCGTTTTTTCCAAGCTTGCGCGTTTCCATGCTTCTCCTCTGCGGTAAGGTCATTCGGCGAGCCAGTCCCTGGCCCGCAGGAAATCTCTGTAGAGCCTGGCTTCCTCGCTCGAGGAATCCGGCTTCCAGTCGTAGCGCCAGGTGACCTTCGGCGGCAGCGACATCAGTATGGACTCGGCGCGGCCGCCCGATTGCAGGCCGAACAGCGTGCCGCGATCATAGACGAGATTGAATTCGACGTAGCGCCCGCGGCGGTAGGCTTGGAATTCCCTCTCGCGCTCGCCGTAGGGAAGGTCCTTGCGGCGCTCCAGCACCGGGAGGTAGGCGGGCAGAAAATGATCGCCGACGCTGCGAAGCAATCCGAAGCAGCGATCGAAACCGCCGTCGTTCAGGTCATCGAAGAAGATCCCACCGATGCCGCGCGGCTCGCCGCGGTGCTTGATGGTGAAATATTCGTCGCACCAGCGCTTGAAGCGCGCATGGAGGTCCGATCCGTAGGGAGCGAGAGCCTGCCGGCAGGTGGAGTGGAAGTGACGCGCGTCTTCCTCGAAACCGTAGTAAGGCGTGAGGTCCATCCCGCCGCCGAACCACCAAATCGGATCACTTCCCGCCTTGGCCGCGACCAGAAAGCGCACGTTCATGTGAACGGTGGGCGCGTAGGGATTGCGCGGATGCAGCACCAGCGACACGCCCATGGCTTCGAAGCCGCGGCCGGCGAGCTCGGGGCGCGCCGCGCTCGCCGCGGCGGGCAGGCGCTCGCCCTGGACGCGCGAGAAATTCACTCCGGCGCGCTCGAAGACACCGCCATCCTCGATGATCCGCGTTTCGCCCCCGCCGCCTTCCTCCCGCTGCCAGCGATCGTGCCCGAAGCGATTGCCGTCGGTGCGTTCGAGCTCCGCTGCGATGCGATTCTGAAGATCGATGAGGTAGTCGCTGACTGCGGCTGGATTCATTTCTTGGAGGAAACGGCTCGAAACCCGATATCGCGACGATACTGCATCCCGTCGAATCGGATACCCGACACCGCCTCGTAAGCTCGGCGCTGCGCCATCTTGATCGTAACACCCAGGGCGGTGACGCACAGCACGCGCCCGCCGCTGGTCACGGTGACCCCGTCCTTCAGCGCCGTCCCCGAATGGAATACGCGCAGGTCCTCATCGGCGGCCGGAAGTCCGGTGATCGTATCGCCCTGCTTCGGCGCCTCGGGGTAGCCCCCCGAGGCGAGAACCACTCCCAGAGCCGGGCGGCGGTCCCAATCCGCTTCGAGCAGATCGAGCTTCCCGTCGACGGCCCCTTCGATCAGCTCGAACAGGTCGCTTTTCAGCCGCAGGAGAATCGGCTGGGTCTCGGGGTCGCCCAGGCGGCAGTTGAATTCGAGCACGCGTGGATTTCCCCGATCGATCATCAGCCCGGCATAGAGGAAGCCGCTGTAGGGATGGCCTTCCTCTGCCATGCCCTTCAGCACCGGGTGGATGATCTCGCGGACCACGCGCGCGTGCAGCTCGGGGGTCACTACCGGCGCGGGCGAATACGCGCCCATGCCGCCGGTGTTGGGTCCCTGGTCACCGTCCTTCAGGCGCTTGTGGTCCTGGCTGGTGGCGAGCGGCAGGACGTGCTCGCCGTCGGCGAGCACGATGAAGCTCGCCTCTTCGCCTTCGAGGAATTCCTCGATCACGACGCGGCTGCCGGCCGCGCCCATGGTCCGCTCGACCAGTATCCGGTCGATCGCGCGGTGGGCTTCGTCCTTGCTCGTCGCGACGATGACGCCCTTTCCGGAGGCGAGACCGTCGGCTTTCACGACGATGGGTGCGCCGCGCTCATCGACGTAGGCGTGCGCGGCACGCGGATCTTCGAAGGCGGCGAACTCGGCGGTGGGAATCCGGTGGCGCGTCATGAATTCCTTGGCGAACTGCTTCGAGCTCTCTAGGCGTGCGCAGGCCTTCGTCGGGCCGAAAATGCGCAATCCTTTCGACCGAAACAGGTCGACGATGCCTTCGGCGAGCGGCGCCTCGGGCCCCACCACGGTGAGATAGATCCCCTCGGCGAGCGCGAACTCGGCGAGCTTGCCGATATCGGTGATCGCCAGGTTCTCGAGGCCGTTTTCGCGCGCGGTTCCGCCGTTTCCGGGCGCGACGAAGACTTTCTGTATGCGGGGGGCTTGCGCGAGGCGCCACGCGATCGCGTGTTCCCTGCCGCCCGAGCCGATGACAAGCAGCTTCATCAGTGACGAAAGTGTCGTACGCCGGTGAACATCATGGCCAAGCCGTGTTCGTCCGCTGCCGCGATGACCTCCTCGTCGCGCAGGCTTCCGCCCGGCTGGATCACCGCCTTTGCGCCGGACCGGGCAACGACGTCGAGGCCGTCGCGGAACGGAAAGAAGGCATCCGATGCGACCACCGATCCCGCGAGAGACAGTCCCGCCTCGTTCGCCTTGAAATCGGCGACCCGGGCCGCGTCGACCCGGCTCATCTGTCCCGCGCCGATGCCGAGCGTGCGTCCGTCTCTGCAGAAAACGATGGCGTTCGATTTGACGTATTTCGCGATGCGCCAGGCGAAAAGCAGATCGTCGATTTGCCTGGATGTGGGTTTTACGCGCGTTACCGTGCGCAGCTCGGAAGCTTTCAGGCCGCGGTCGTCGGGCGTCTGCGCGAGCAGGCCGCCTCCGACGCGCTTGAAATCATATTTTTGTGTGGCGTGCGCGAGCCCGACCGCGAGGACGCGCACGTTGGGCTTTGCTGCGAGAACCTGCCGAGCTCCGGCGTCGAACTCGGGCGCGATCACGACCTCGACGAAGGGCTTGCACACCGCCTCCGCGGTCGCCCCGTCCAGGGCCCGGTTGAAGGCGACGACGCCTCCGAATGCCGAGGTCGGGTCGGTGGCGAACGCGCGATCGTAGGCCTCGCGAGCGGAGGGCGCGATGGCCGCTCCGCAGGGATTCGCATGCTTGACGATCACGCACGCGGGTTCGCCGAAGGTCTTCACGCATTCCCACGCCGCGTCGGCGTCGGCGATGTTGTTGAAGGACAATTCCTTCCCCTGGAGCCGGGTGCCGCCGGCGAGCCCGCCCTGCACCGGGTTCAAGTCCCGGTAGAACGCGGCGGTCTGGTGCGGGTTCTCGCCGTAGCGGAGGTCCTGCACCTTCTCGAACTGCAGGGTGAGTTTCTCCGGGAAGAAGGCGGGCTTGCCGTCGGGCCCGACCGCGGTAAGGTAGTTGCTGATGGCCGCCTCGTAGGCGGCGCTGTGCGCGAACGCTTTTCGGGCGAGCGCGAAGCGCATGCCCTCGCTCAGGACCCCCTCGTGCTCGTTCATCTCCGCGAGCAGTTTCGGATAGTCCGCAGGATCGGTCACGACGGCCACGCCGGTGTAGTTCTTCGCAGCTGCGCGCAACATGCTGGGTCCGCCGATGTCGATATTCTCGACCGCTTCGGCGAGCGTGCCGTCGGGCCTCGCGACAGTCTGCGCGAACGGATACAGGTTCACGACGACCAGGTCGATCGGATCGATGCCGGCAGCGCGGATTGCCGCGAGGTGATCGGGCGAATCGCGCCGGGCGAGGATGCCGGCGTGAAGCCGCGGATGCAGGGTCTTGACGCGTCCGTCGAGCATCTCCGGAAATCCGGTGTAGTCGGAGACCTCGGTCGCCGGCGTGCCCTGGGCGGCGAGAAATTTCGCCGTGCCGCCTGTCGACAGTATCTTGATCTTGAAACCGGCCAGTCCCCGAGCGAACTCGGCGAGGCCGGCCTTGTCGGAAACGCTGATCAGCGCCGTCCGGATGGGGGTCACATTCTTATCTTATGCGACTGTATCTTCTTTCGCAGCGTATTGCGGTTGATTCCGAGCATCTCGGCGGCGACCGACTGGTTGCCGGCGGCCCGGTCGAGAACGATCTCGAGCATCGGGCGCTCGACGTTCTTCAGCACCATGTCGTAGATCGCGCGCGGCTTCGCTCCGTCGAGGTCCTTGAAATAGCGTTCCAGAGAGCGGCGCACGCAGTCCGCGATCTCGCTTGTCTGTTTCATGCCGCCAGCTCCAGCTCGTAGCGCAGGCGCAAGTGCTCGCGCCCCACCTGTTCGAAGAATTCGTTGACCGCGGAGAGCTGCTCCTCGCAGCTTTCCAGCTGGTTCATGCGATGCCGGAAGCTCGCCGACCCGACGAGCCCCTTGGTGTACCAGGAGATGTGCTTGCGCGCGACCTTGACGCCTCTTTCCGTGCCGTAGAACGAGTAGAGGTCGTGCAGGTGCGCGACCAGCACCGTGTGGATCTCGGATACCAGCGGCGGAGCGAGCCTCGCGCCGGTGGAGAGATAGTGCGCGATTTCGCGAAAGATCCAGGGGCGACCCTGGGCCGCGCGGCCGATCATGACGCCGTCGGCGCCGGTGTACTCGAGGACGCGCTTGGCGTCCTCGGGAGTATTGATATCGCCGTTGGCCACCACGGGCAGGCGCGTGTACTGTTTGACCTCGCGGATCGTGTCGTACTCGGCGCGGCCGGAAAATCCGCAGGCACGGGTCCGTCCGTGCAGGGACAGCAACTGCACCCCGCTCTCCTCGGCGATGCGTGCGACCGTCAGCGCGTTCTTGTTGGCCGTGTCCCAGCCGGTGCGAAACTTCAGCGTTACGGGCACGCCAACGGCTTTCACCACGGATTCAAGGATCTGCCCGACCAGAGGTTCGTCCTTCAGCAGCGCGGAACCGGCCATGGTGTTGCAGACTTTCTTCGCCGGACAGCCCATGTTGATGTCGATGATCTGCGCACCCTGCTCAACGTTGAAGCGGGCGGCGTCGGCCATCATGACCGGGTCCGCTCCGGCGATCTGCACCGAGATCGGATCGACCTCGCCGTCGTGGTTGGCGCGGCGGCGCGTTTTCTCGCTGCCCCACAGGAGCGAGTTCGACGCCACCATTTCCGACACGGCGAGGCCCGCGCCGAAGTTCTTGCAGAGCTGCCGGAAGGGACGATCGGTGACGCCCGCCATCGGCGCAACAAACAGGTTATTTCGCAGTGTGTGCGAACCGATTCGCATCGACGATCGCGGAGTTTTTCGAGGGAGCGCAATTCTATACCGAAACGCGAGCGTCGAGGGAAGGCTTCCGCGCTTCGCGTGCTCAAATTTTCGTCAAGACCGGAACCCGCGGCGCGAAATCGGCCGCGGCGCGAGTCAGGGCAGAGCGCGCGCCCCGAAAATCATGCGGCGGGCGAGAAAATGCCTGGCCGGTGGAAGAATATCGAGCATCGTCAGGCCGACACCGCGCGCCAGCGCGAGCGGCGGGACCGAGTTCGAGAACATCCTGACAAGAAAATCGGTGAATCCGATTCCGGCGTAACGATCGATGCCGCGACTTCGGGTGTAGCGGGCGAGAAACGCTTGCCCACCGATTTCATCGCTCGTTGCGTCAAGCAACATCCGAGCCAATTCCCAGGCATCGCGCAGTCCGAGGTTGAGTCCCTGTCCGGCGACCGGGTGTAGCGTCTGAGCGGCATTCCCGACTGCGACGACCCGCGGCGACGGACGAATGGGACTGCGGCGCAGGGACAGCGGGAAGATCGAACGCGGGGTCGCGGAGCGGAAGTCCCCGGCCCTGCCTCCGAAGCTCTGGCGCAAGCGAGCGAGGAACTGGGCATCGGGAAGGCTCTGCAGGTTCTCCGCGATCACCGTGCTCACGCTCCAAACCAGGGCAAGGCGGTCCCTGAAAGGAAGCAAGGCGAGGGGGCCTTCTCCCGTGAAACGCTCCCAGGCCGTGCCGCCGGGCATCTGCTCGGCCGCGACCTCGGCTACGAGCGCGTGCTGCCGGTAGTCCGAGATTCGGGCGGCTTCGCGATTCGATCCGCCGTCGGCGAGGACGAGCAGTCGAGCCCGCATGCACGCCTCGCCCTCTGCGGCGGACAGGCGCAGCGTGATTTCGTCGCCGGACTCCTCCCAGCTCTTCAGGCTTGCGGAGATGGCGGGAGTCCGGGCCGCCAGGTTCGAAGCCAGCTCGGAGTAGGAGGTGACGTATCCGAGGGCAGGTAGGCCGTAGTCCGTGCAGCGCATTACCGTTCGTCCGAATCCCTGCTGGGAGACGTGAATGGTCCGGATGGCGGTGCTCGCGACCGAGGCCCATGCGTTGAGGCGCTCGAGAATGAGGCGGCTGCCGTGAGACAGCGCGATCGGACGATCCGCGGCTGCCGCTTCGTCGGCGATTCGCGCGACCGAGACGCCGCTCCCGGACAGCGCGAGCGCCAGCGCGCTGCCGACCGGCCCGCCGCCGGCGACGGCTACGTCGACCTCCGGCAACTCAGTTGCGGCCAACGAGCGCCTCGATGTCGCGAACTGATTTCGGCGCTGCGGCAGTAAGGACCTCGCAGCCCGCCGCCGTCACCGCGACGTCGTCCTCGATACGCACGCCGATGTTCCAGAACGGCTCGGGAACCTTGTCGCCGGGTCGCACGTAGCAGCCCGGCTCGACGGTGAGGGTCATGCCAGGCTCAAGGCGACGCCATTCGCCTCCCGACTTGTATTCGCCGGCGTCGTGCACGTCGAGGCCGAGCCAATGCCCGGTGCGATGCATGTAGTAGCGCCTGTAGTCCTCGGTCTCGATCACCTTTTCGACCGTCCCGCTGCAAAGGCCCAGGTCGACGAATCCTCTGGCGAGCACACTCACCGCCGCGTTGTGCGGCTCGTCCCACCGACGTCCCGCGCTTACGGCCGCGATCGCCGCCGCCTGCGCGGACAGCACCAACTCGTAGATATCCTTCTGCGGACCGCTGAACTTGCCGTTCACCGGAAAGGTTCGCGTGACATCCGAGGCGTAGCCGTCGAGCTCGCAGCCGGCGTCGACCAGCAGAAGATCCCCGTCGACGAGGCGCGCGCTGTTCTCGCGGTAGTGAAGGATGCAGGCGTTGGCCCCGCCAGCGACGATCGAGGTGTAGGCGGGATACTGAGATCCGCGGCGGCGAAACTCGTAGAGCAGCTCCGCCTCGATCTCGTATTCGTTTCGTCCCGGGCGCGTGGCCCGCATCGCGCGCTCGTGCGCGGCGACGGAGATCGCGGCCGCGCGGCGCATTACCGAGAGCTCGCCGTCGTCCTTGATGACTCGCATTTCGTCGAGGACGGCGCGCAGGTCGCGGATCTCGGCGGGGGCGGCGACGCCGGCGCGCGCCTGCGAGCGCACCTCGTTCAACCAGCCCAGCACGCGCGCGTCCCACTTCGCGTCGGCGCCCGGCGCGTAGTGCAGCACGGGCTGGTTGGCAAGGAGCTTGGGCATGTGTTCGTCGAGCATGTCGATCGGGAGAGCCTCGTCGAGACTCAAGGTTGCCTTGGCTCCCTCCGGGCCCATGCGTATTCCGTCCCAAAGCTCGCGCCCCGGATCGCGCTTGCGGCAAAACAGAATCGATTGCGGCTGGTCCCCGGCGACGACGACGAGCACGGCCTCCGGCTCGGAAAATCCGCTCAAGTAGTAGAAGTAGCTGTCGAAGCGGTAGAGGTACTCGCTGTCGCGATTGCGCACCCGCGCGGTCGCAGTCGGGATGATCGCGACGCCCTTGCCCATGTGCCGCTGCAAGGCGTCGCGGCGTTCGGCGTAGCGCGAGAGCGTGTTGATGGCATCCATTGGCGAATTGTCGTCCGCTTCGGCGGGACGATCAAGCAGGTTCGTTCAGCTCGGCCAGTCGCTGAGGTGTGCCGACGTCATGCCACTCGCCGCGATGCAGGTCGCCGGAGACCAGGCCGCGTACCATCGCCGCACGCAGCAACGGTGCGAGCTGCCCCTTGGAGCCGGGTCTCACGCCGGCAAAGAGCTCGGGCCGGTACAGACCGATTCCGCTGAAGGTCGATTTGTGATCACCCGCTTCGCCGACCTGCGATCCGCGCAACACGAAGTCCCCCTGCGGATGGTGCGGCGGATTGTTCACAAGGACCAGATGCGCGAGGTGCCGTTCCAGGGAATGCACGATCAGAGCGGAGAAATCGAAGTCGCAGAAAATGTCGCCATTGACGGCGAGGAACGGCGCGGTGCCGAGCAAGGGAAGCGCTTTGGCGATCCCACCCGCGGTCTCCAGGGGCTCCGCCTCGGGCGAATACCGGATCGCCACGCCGAAGCGTACCCCGTCGCCGAGCGCCGCCTCGATCATGTGACCCAGATGCGCGTGATTGATCACGATGTCGCCCACGCCCGCGCGCGCGAGCGCTTCGATCAGCCACGCGATCAACGCCTTCCCGCGGACCTCGAGCAGGCACTTGGGCACGGCATCGGAGAGCGGCTTCATGCGCTCGCCCCGCCCGGCCGCGAGAATCATGGCCTTCATGGCTCAGAACGTGTAGCCGACGCGCTTCTCCGTCGCGTCGAGTTCATCGAGCAAGCGCGCGAGCGGTGCGAGACCACGGTAGCGTTCGCAGGTGCGCCGCAGATAGCCCATCACCAGCGGCTGGTCCTTCAGGTAGCCGTTCTTGCCGTCCCTGAGCGAAAGGCGCGCGAAGATCCCCAGCACCTTGAGCTGGCGCTGCGCTCCCATCCATTCGAAGTCGCGGTAGAAATCGGCGAAGTCTCCTGCAACCGGGAGACCCGCCTTGCGCGCCTTTTCCCAGTACCGGACGGCCCAGTCGATCACGCGCTCCTCCTCCCAGGCGATATAGGCATCGCGCAGGAGCGAGACGAGGTCGTAGGTGATCGGTCCGTACACCGCGTCCTGAAAATCCAGAATGCCCGGGCAGGGGTCGCACACCATGAGGTTGCGGGAATGGTAGTCGCGGTGCACGAATACCCGCGGCTGCGCCAGGTTGTTCGCGACGATCGCCGAGAACACCCGCTCGAGGACCTCGGACTGCGCGGGGGTGAGATCCTTGTGCAGCTGGCGCGAGATGTACCACTCGGGGAACAGGTGCATTTCCCGCTCGAGCAGGGCGAGGTCGTAGTCCGGCAGCACACCGGAGCGGCTCGCCAGCTGAATCCGCACGAGCGCGTCGAACGCATGACCGTAAAGCACCCCGGCGCTGCGCTCGTCGAGCGCGGCCAGATAGGTCGTGTCGCCGAGATCCGAAAGCAGGAGAAAACCCTGGACCAGGTCCTGTGCATGAATCTCCGGGACGTGCACGCCGGCTTCGGAAAAAAACCCGGCCACACGAACGAAGGGCTCACAGCTTTCCTTGTCGGGTGGAGCGTCCATCGCGATGAGTGAAGGCTGGAAATCGCCCCGGCGGACCCGGAAGTAGCGGCGGAAGCTTGCGTCGTCGGAGGCCGGAGCGATGCTCACCTCGGCGCCGAGCGTTGCGTTCAACCACCGCCGCAGTTGCTCAGCGCGGTCCAAAACTCCTCCGGAAACAAAGAATTGCCTTGACCCCTGATTTGTGCGATTTTAGCACTCACTCCGCCAGCCGAATCGTATTCGCCCCGCGATATGTTTTTTTTCCCCGCCCGCTCTTCGGCGCTGGCACTCGCACTGCTGTGCGCGGCATCGGCGTGGGCGCAGCAGGGTCAGGGACTTCAAGCGCCGCGCCAGGAGCGGGCGAAAACGGACCCCTCCGCCCCGATCACGCTCGACGCCGACCGCATCGAGGGCGTGTCCGGCAAGGACACGGCCGCTCAGGGGAACGCGACTCTTCGCCGCGGTGATCTCTCGATCCGTGCAGATTCGCTCAGATATTCCGAGACCGACGAGGAAGTGGAGGCGAAGGGCGCGGTCCGGCTGGAGCGCGGCGGCGACACGCTGAGCGGCCCCGCCGTGAGGTATTCGCTGAAAGACGAAACCGGCGTGTTCGAGAAACCCGAGTTTACTCTCGCTCCACGGCCGCGGCCCAATCAGGCGCCGATCTCCGCCCGCGGGCGGGCCGAAGCCGCAGAGTTACTGGGTCAGGACCAGTACCGGATCAAGGACGGCTTCTTCACCACCTGCAAGCCGGGCGACGACGGCTGGTACATCCGGGCCGACGATCTGGACCTGGATTTCACGCGCGACGTCGGGACGGCGCACGGCGGGAGCGTGTACTTCGAGGGCGTGCACGTTATCTCCGCGCCGACTTTTGATTTCTCACTGAACAACAGCCGCAAATCGGGCTTTCTCCCACCCCAGACGACGATTTCCGGCAAGAGCGGATTCGAAATCGGGATCCCGTACTACCTGAACCTCGCGCCAGACTACGACGCAACGCTGACACCGCGCTATCTGCAGAAGCGCGGTACGCAGCTCGTCGAGCAGATCCGCTACCTGGGAAAGTACTACACCGCCGAGCTCAACGGGGAGCAGCTTCCGAACGACAAGACGCTCAACGAAGGGCGCTCGCTCATCAGCTTCGTGGCCGCGTACAACCGACTGGGCACGCTGCAGGGCGGGCTCAACCTGAACAAGGTCTCGGACGACAACTACTTCCGCGACCTGTCGACGCGCATCGGCCTCACTTCCCAGACCACGTTGCCGCGGGAGGGTTTCGTCACCTATAACGGCGGCTGGTGGGGTTCGGGCACCTACTCGACCACGGCGCGCATTCAAACGTACCAGGTGCTGCAGGACCCGGAGGCCCCAATCACCCCTCCGTACGGACGCACGCCCCAGCTTACCCTGACGACCCTGCGCCAGGACGTCGCCGGGTTCGATTTCAGATCGGCCGAGGAGTTCGTCGATTTCAGTCATCCGACGCTGGTGATAGGGAAGCGCACCGCGATTTTTCCGAGCGTGAGCTATCCGCTGATCACTCCGGAGGCCTTCCTGACTCCGAAGGTGAGCGTAAGCGGCACCTATTACTCGCTCGATCACAACACGACCGGGACTCCGGACACTATCACCCGCGTTCTTCCCCTCTACAGCCTCGATAGCGGACTCGTGTACGAAAGGCAAACCCAGGCCATGGGGCAGACGGTTACCCAGACGCTCGAGCCGCGGCTTTTCTACGTGTATGTTCCGTTTCGCGATCAGAATCAGATACCCCTTTTCGACACCGCGATCGCGGACTTCAACTACGCCCAGATCTTCTCCGAGAACCAGTTCTCCGGGGGCGATCGCATCAACGACGCCAATCAGCTCACCGCCGCGGTGACGTCGCGCCTGCTGCTGCCCTCGAACGGGCAGGAGGTGATGCGCGGCACGTTCGGTCAGCGTTACTATTTCAGGGACCAGCGGGTGACCCTCAACCCGACCGACGCCCCTCGAACCTACAAGGCTTCGAATCTGCTCGCCGCGTTGTCCGGGCGCCTGTCCCCATCCTGGAGCATGGACGCGGCCAGCGAGTACGACCAGCGCGACTATCGCACCGAGCGCCTGACGCTCGCGGCCCGGTACCGTCCCGAAGGGATAAAAACGGTCAACTTGAGCTACCGCTATCTGAGCGGTGACATCACGCAGTCCGGGCCGACCAAGCAGATCGACTTGTCGGCGCAGTGGCCGCTCTACGGCCGCTGGTACGGGGTCGGACGGTTCAACTATTCGCTGCAGGACAGCAAGATCATCGAGACCATAGGCGGATTCGAGTATGCGGCGGGCTGTTGGACTACGCGCATCGTCATGCAGAAATTCGCCCTTACCACCACGACCTCGTCCTCGAGCGTGTTCCTTCAGCTGGAGCTGAACGGCTTCTCGCGGCTCGGGTCCAACCCGCTCGATGCTCTGAAGCGCAACGTCCCCGGCTATCAGCGGGTCAACAATATTGCGGCTCCGGACAGCAAGCCGGATGCCCCAGTTGACATCTACAATTGACACTGGACACCATGCTCCGGAGAGATTCATCCGATGAAATGCACGCGATGAGACGCATTCGATGAAGCACGCCCTGGCTCTTCTTGCCCTGATCGGGTGCAACGTGACGCTCGCGCAAGGCGTGCGCCCGGATCAGGGTGCGGCCGGCCGCGTAGATCTTCTCGACCGCATAGTCGCCGTGGTCAACAAGGAGGTAATCACGCAGGTTGACCTGACGGACCGCACCAGCCGGGTGCTGAAGGATCTCCAGCGGCGAGGAACGTCCAGCGTCAACCGCGCGGAAATCGAGCACCAGGTGCTCGAGCGCCTCATCGTCGAGAAGGTTCAGTTGCAGTACGCACGCGAAACCGGTATGCGGGTGGATGACCTGGAGCTGGATCGCACCGTCAACCGGGTCGCCGAGAACAACAAGCTCTCGCTCACTGAATTCAGGCAGAGGCTCGAAGGCGATGCCATCCCGTTCGACAAGTTCCGGGAGGAGCTGCGCAACGAGATTCTGTTGACCCGCCTGCGTGATCGCGAAGTGACCAGCAAGCTCACCGTCAGCGAAGGTGAGATCGACAACCTCATCCAGGAGCAAAGCGAGAAAACGGAGACCGGAACCGAATACAACGTGGCGCACATCCTGGTCCGCGTGCCCGAGCAGGCGACGCCCCCGCAGGTAGAAGGCAGGCGCTCGCGCGCGGAAGAGGTGCTCAAGCGCCTCAAGGAGGGGACGGACTTCGCTCAGCTCGCCGCGACGTACTCGGACTCCCCGGACGCCCTGCAAGGGGGAGTCATCGGCTGGCGCAGCCAGCAGCGTCTTCCTGAGCTGTTCGTCGAAGCGCTTGCGGGTCTCAAGCCCGGCGGCGTAAGCGCAGTGTTTCGCAGCCCCGCGGGGTTTCACGTCATCAAGCTGCTGGATGTGCGCGGAGCCGGCGCGCCGCTTCTGGTCGAGCAGGCGCATGTGCGCCACATCCTGGTGCGCACCAACGACTTGGTTTCTGAAGACGAAGCCAAGCGAAAGCTGCTTTCGCTGCGCGAGCGCATCGTGAACGGAGTCAATTTCGCCGAGCTCGCCCGGCTGAATTCGGACGATGGCTCGGCTTCACGCGGGGGAGATCTGGGGTGGCTCTATCCCGGCGACACCGTGCCGGAGTTCGAGCGGGCGTTCGCGGAGTTGAAGCTCATGGACGTGAGCCCGCCCGTCAAGACTCCCTTCGGGTGGCACCTCAATCAGGTGCTCGAGCGGCGTACCGCGGACGTTTCCTCGGACCGCAGGCGCGTTGAGGCGCGCAAGGCCTTGCTCGACCGAAAGGGTGACGAGGCCTACCAGGAGTGGCTGCGCCAGCTCCGCGACCGCGCCTACGTCGAGTTGAGGACGGAAGAACGGTGAGCACGCACCTGGAAACGCCGGTCGTCCGCCGGGGAGGTGTATTCCCGGCGTCGGATTCGGCGCCGATCGCCGTGACCTCCGGAGAGCCCGCGGGAGTAGGCCCCGAGATCTGCCTGGCCCTCGCGGAAAGCTCCCTGGCGGATCGCGTGGTCGTGCTCGGGGATCGCACGATGCTGGAGGCGCGTGCCCGGCAACTCGGGTTGCGCGTGAAGCTGCGCGATCCCGGATCGCCCCCGGTGCCCGGCTCGATCGCGAACCTGCACCTGCCCCTCTCGTACGCCAGCACCGCGGGTGCGCTCGACCCGCGCAGCGCTCCCTACGTGATTTCGCTTCTCGACCGCGCGCTCGCCGGGTGCCGAAGCGGCGAGTTCGCCGCGCTGGTTACCGCGCCGGTGCACAAGGGCGTCATCAACGACGGCGGCATTGCCTTCGTCGGTCACACCGAGTACCTCGCAGAGCGCACCGGCACCCCCCACGTCGTGATGATGCTCGCGGGCGGAGGCCTTCGCGTCGCCCTCGCTACCACGCACCTCGCGCTGAAGGACGTGTCACGCGAGCTCACCCGCGAAAGTCTGGAGCGCACCGTTCGCGTTCTCTGCTCGGAGCTCAGCGGCCGTTTCGGCATCGCTGCCCCGCGGATTCTCGTCGCAGCTCTCAATCCGCACGCAGGGGAGGGCGGCTATTTCGGGCGGGAGGAAATCGACGTGATAGGGCCGGTTGTCGAGAAGCTGCGGGCGGAGGGAATGCGCCTCTCAGGTCCCTTGCCTGCGGATACTCTTTTTGTCCCGCAACGTCTCGCGAGCGCCGATTGCGCGCTCGCGATGTACCACGATCAGGGCCTGCCGGTGCTCAAGTACGCGAGCTTTGGCAAGGGGGTCAATATCACTCTCGGCCTGCCGATCATCCGTACCTCGGTGGATCACGGCACGGCAACCGACATCGCCGGGACCGGTCGGGCGCAAGCCGACAGCCTTATCGAGGCCGTTGAAACGGCCATGGAGATGGCGCGGGCCGAGGCACGGCGGGCGCCTTAGCACAAGGGTGGCGACGCTGCGGCACGTTCCGCGGAAGAGATTCGGCCAGCACTTTCTCGTCGATCCCGAGATCGTAGACCGCATCGTCGGCGCGATCGATCCCCGGCGCAGCGATCACGTCGTGGAAATCGGTCCCGGGCTGGGGGCGCTCACTGTGCCCCTGCTCGCCCGCCTGGATCATCTGCACGTCATCGAGATCGACCGGGATCTAAGCGGGCGCCTGCGAGATCTCCATCCCGCGGAGCGGCTCACCGTGCACCAAAGCGATGCCTTGCAGTTCGATTTCGCGAGTTTGCCTGCGCCCCTGAGGATGGCGGGTAACCTGCCGTACAACATCTCGACCCCGTTGCTGTTCCACGCCGCCGGCGTCGCGGACCGCTGCTCGGATTTCCACTTCATGCTCCAGCAGGAGGTAGTCGATCGCATGGTCGCCGAGCATTCCGCATCGGAGTACGGTCGACTGTCGGTCATGCTGCAGTATCGGTTTCGCATCGAACGGCTGTTCGAAGTCCCGTCGCATTCCTTCCGGCCCGCGCCCAAAGTCCGCTCGGCGATGGTGCGGCTCGTACCCCGCCCCGCCGAGGAGCTTGAAGCCCATAGCGAAGCCGCGCTCTCCCGGCTCGTGGCTCGAGCTTTTTCGATGCGTCGAAAGACTCTCAGGAATACGCTGGCGGGTGTGATTTCCGCGGAGGAGCTCGAGGGGATCGGCATCGACCCGGGAAAACGGGCGCAGGAGCTTCCGGTTGCGGCGTTTGTCACAATCGCCAATCGACTCGCTGGCGGCGGAACTGGACCCCGGCAACGGCGGCTGGCAAAATAGTGTATAGATAGCGCTATGAATATCGAAGCTTTATCAGGGGATGAGCATGGGGCTTCTTGACGACCTGAAAAAACAGGCGGACCTGGTTAAGACCCAGCAGATTCACCAGCAGAATCTGTCTGGGGACAAGCTCAAGCTCGTCGAAGACAAGATGAAGCAGACGTTCCAGTACGTCCACGAGTTGCTCAAGCAGCTCGGAATCGTCAAGCCGATCAGCCCTCTGGTCTACTCGATCCCCGGCGTGACCGATTTCAGGAATCTCACGTTCAGCGAATCGTTCATCGACTACCGGAAGAAGAAGATCAACGACAAGGAGTACTTCGACACGGTCCACTTCTTCATCAAGTGGGCCGGGCCCGATACCTACACCACCGAAAAGGACATGCCCCCGGCAATGCAGCGCATCCGGGAGGCGCTGTGGCTCAGCAAGATCAAGTTCATCGAGGAAGAAAAGAAGAATGCGAAGGGCTTCGTCGTCGGCGCGAAGTTCATCGTCCCCGCGTCGGTCCTAACGGACATCATTTTCAAGGCCGATCACGAGCAGGGAAAGCTGCATTTCCAGACGACCCACATGTTCGGGCTGGGCGTGGAGTACCTCTCGGTTCCGGCGCACGAGGTCAGCGAGAGCATGCTCGACGATCTCGCCAAGGCCCTGATCGGACAGCAAAGCGAGATCCGCAAGTACCGGGTCGCCGGCGCCCCGGGCATGTTCCGCTGAACGACGGTCGCGGTTTCGCGACCGAAATCGCCAGCCCGGTTACTTCCGCTGGATCAACTCGATCTTGTAGGCGTCGGGATCCTCGACGAAAGCGATCACCGTGGTGCCGTGCTTCATCGGCCCGGCTTCGCGAGTGACTTTTCCCCCGCGGCGCTTCACTTCCTCGCAGGCCTTGTAGGCGTCGTCGACGGCGATCGCGACGTGGCCGTAAGCGTTGCCGAGCTCGTATTTGTCGACACCCCAGTTGTACGTCAGCTCGAGCACCGCGGTGTCCGCCTCGTCGCCATATCCGACGAATGCGAGCGTGAACTTGCCATCCGGGTAGTCGTTCCTGCGCAACAGGCGCATTCCGAGGACCTCGGTGTAGAAGCGCAGCGACCGGTCCAGATCGCCGACCCGTAGCATCGTGTGCAGGATTCTCATTAGGTTCTCCTAGAATTCGGGCAAAGTTTTCGAAAGCGCGTTCAGCTCCCGCCGTGCCTCTCGGTAGCACGGATAGAGCGTGGCGACCACGGCCCAGAAACGCGCCGAATGATTGAGCTCGCGTCGATGGGCGAGCTCGTGGGCGACCACATAGTCGACAAGATGCGCCGGCAGCAACATCAGCCGCCAGTTGAGCCGGATCCGCCCGCTGGCGCTGCAGCTGCCCCACTGTGTCCTTGCGTTGGACAGGCCGATCCCGGATGCGGGGCGACCGAGGGTGCGCGACAGCGTCGCGACGCGTTCCCGGAACAATGCAAGCGCCTGCTCGCGAATCCAGGCGAGCACCCGTTCGCGAAGGCCGGCTCCGTCGGCAAGGCCGACTTCGAGCAGCCCGCCCGAGAGCCGGACGCCGTTTTCCCCCGGTCGCGGCGCCAGCGTCACGCTTTGCCCCAGCCAGGGCAGACTCGTCCCCGCCTCCCAGACGAACGGCCGCCGGCGCGGTTCGGCCAGCCGCCTGCGGATCCAGCCCTCCTTTTCCCGCATGAAGGTTTCGATTTCAGCTATGGCGGCATGACGCGGCGCGCGCGCCTCGATTCCGTTGCCGTCAACGAACAGAGCAATCGTTCGGCGCCTGGCGCGGACGAGCTTGTAGCTCAGAACCTCGCCCGCGAGCCGCACCTGGCGATCCCGCCCGGCCTTCTCCTGCCGGGGAGAAACGTCGAAGGGAAGCTGAAGTTGCTTCAGCGCCGGGGACACAGGCTCGCCATGCGGTCTTCAATCCAATTCTCGACAACCTTGTTCAACGACTCCGGCGTGTGTGCACGCGAATCGATCGGCGTCCCGATCTCCACCGTCACCGTGCCCGGTCGTTTGAGGAAAGCGTTGCGGCCCCACAGCAGCCCGGCGTTGTGAGCAACCGGGACCACGGATGCCCCGCAATGCACGGCGAGCCAGGCGCCTCCTGGATGGTATTTGCCCTTCGCCCCCGGCGACACGCGGGTGCCTTCCGGGAAAATGGCGATCCAGAAACCTTGGGTGAGGCGCTCGCGCCCCAGCTCGGCCATCCGCTTGAGGGCTCGGACTCCGCTGCTGCGGTCGATCGCGATCGGGCTCGTAAGCGCGAGCCCCCACCCGAAGAAGGGAATCCAGAGAAGCTCGCGCTTGAGCACGAGGACCTGGGGCGGGAAGATCACCTGGAAGGCGAGCGTCTCCCAGGCCGACTGGTGCTTGGACAGGATCACCGACG
>Ga0209811_10000310_pt1 | contig 22122 bp, 21 predicted proteins | sample Coa_R1_6_FD_187161 | JGI IMG/M metagenome (GOLD analysis project Ga0209811, IMG submission 187161) | Surface soil microbial communities from Centralia Pennsylvania, which are recovering from an underground coalmine fire. - Coalmine... | ecosystem: Environmental > Terrestrial > Soil >... | reverse complement strand
GCTCAACCCGGGCGCTATCGGCAACGATCGCGTGATTTCCATCGTTAAGGAGATCTGGTACTCCCCGCAACTCGGTATCAACGTCTCCGTGAGGCGCGTCGATCCGCGCCACGGAACGCAGATTATCAATGTGACTGACATCTCGCAGGGTGAGCCTGATCCGAAGCTCTTCGCAATACCGTCTGGATACACTGTCGTCGACCGGCGCGAGAAGGACGACCATGTGCAAGCCGCGCCCAAATCTCAAGCGAAAAACTGAGAGGTCTTCCTGGGAGCGTTGAGAGGATCAACGCATTATCGGATGTCAGGGACGGGTTATTTCGACGCGGGTCGCGCGCGCAACCTCAAAGGATATCCGTCATCTCCAGGCAGCAGCCCGTTGACCCGCACGACTTTCACCGAATCATCCACGTCCGAAGCCCGCAAATACCCCAGGGCTCCCGGCGTGCTCACTACAAACTTCTTGACGTCAGCAGGGTCCTGCATTGTGAGAGGAAGGTTGACTCTCTCGCCTTTGAACGACTGGTAGAGGTAATAGTGTTCCAGTTCGTGCCGGTCGATTTTGTAGATCACACGCTGCACGGTCTTATACTCTTGCGTGTTGCGTCGCATCGCCGCGAGCGTGATGCGATGTTTGTGCGACCACGACTTCCGCTCCCCAAAAAACATGGAACGCAGCTCCGGCAGCGTGACATCGTTCACTGGATTACTGCGATTGACCACAATCGCCAGCCCTTCCCATGGAATTCTGGCTTGTGTGGCGGGCGGGGATCGTCGCAGGGCACCGTTGTCCGCCATCACGGACGATACCGCCACCGCAACAAGAAGAATGAATACCCCTGCCGCCTTCATGCATTCTCCGGACACAAATAGGAACTCAGTTGAAGGGGAGGGGCTCAGGTAACGAGACTGATAGTGTAACCCAGCGAAACCCGCTGCGCTCGGGCTTTTCTATGCATTCTATGGCACGGAATGGGTATATCTAATGGAAGTTCTCGACCAGCATGATCTGCGCCTGCTCCCATCCCGGCTGATCGAAGACTACCCGTTCGGCGTTCTTCGACGCTCCCAGCCAGAACGGAACTGTGTCGAGCTCTCCCAGAACGTTGACCTTGCGCTTGCCCACGTCGTACAGCGAGACCACCGGCCTGCCAATGCCCGACGGTCCAGCAAACATGATGCCTTCGTTTGTCACCGACCAGCTGGCCCACGTGGCCGGACGCAGCAACGGCGACAGCAAATGCTCCGTCCCGCCCTCCACCGGTACCTGCCAGATCTCCGGATTCGCATAGGCTGTCTTCGCGTAGTAGATGAATTTCCCGTCCGCGGATGCAAACGGCGCGTGTCCGCCTGCAGTCGTCACTTGCGATGGGGCGCCGCCCTCGGCGGGAACCTTCCAAACCTGCCATCCGCCCGTGCGCGAAGATGCGAAATACACCCACTTCCCATCCGGCGACCAACTCGGGCAGATATTCTCGTGCGTGTCGCCGACCAGCAATTTAGGAACACCCTCTTTCAGAGTGACCGTGTAGATGTAAACGCCATTCTTGGTGTGCGCATCGAAAGCGATCGACTGCCCGTCGGGCGACCAGCGCGGCGTCCCTGCGCTGCCGATCGCACTCAGTTGCAGCGGATTCCTTCCGTCTTGATCGCTCACCCAGATTTCCATCGTTCCCGAGCGGTCCGACATATATGCGATCTTCGCTCCGTCGGGGGACAGTTGTGGTCCGGGTCCCTGGTCTGTCTCACTGGTCGATGGAATCAGGATGTGTTTCTGTTTCTCCATCAGATTCATTTCCCACACGTTCAGGCTGCGTGTGACTCTCTGGTAGGCGAGCTTGTATCCCTTGCGCGATACAGCCGGGTACCAGCCGCTGTCGTTGATTTCGATCGGAGCTTCGTCCGTGAGTGACACCCTCCATAACGCCGGGTGACTGTTGCGGTCCGAAGCAAAAATCACCGACTGCCCGTCGAACGACCACTGCGGCGGCCCCAAAATTCTCGCCGGCTCCGAAGCGACTCGTGCCACGCTCCCCCCATAAACTGGGATCGTCATGATCTCTTCCGAGAATCCCGTGTCCCGGCTGCGCACGAACAACACACGCTTGCCGTCAGGCGAGAACGACGGCCCCCAGTCCTCAGCCAATGGCGGAGGCTCCGTCAAGCGGTGCGCACTCGCATCCGCGGGATTCAGCAGGATGATGCCCGCACCTCCAGCAAACGCCAGAGTCTTGCCGTCCGCGGACCACGCCACTTCGCCGCGTCTCGGCGTGATGCCGCTCGTGTTCAGCTTCTTCTCTGCGCCGACCTTCCATGCGCCGTCTGGCGCGGGCGACAGCAGTACCGTATAAATCTGGAATTCATTTTCCGTGAAACGCGAGAAGGCAAGCGTTTGTCCATCCGGCGACCACGCCGGGCAACAGTCCCCGGCATTCTTTGTTACCTGCACCATCTGGTCGCTGCCGACCGCTTTCAGGAATACTCCACCTTCCTGTGGCTTGCTCCCCTCCACTCGAAAAGCGATGTAGTTTCCGTCGGGCGAAAAGGACGGCTCGCTGGTTTCCGCGCTCACGGTCGTCAGCGGGCGAATATGTTGTCCGACCGTGGATTGGTCGCGCGCGCCGGCGATCGTCGATACCTGGTTGAAGAGCCAGACTGCAGCATGAAAAAACACGAAGGCGGCGACCACGATGGCACCCGCAAGATACCAACGCCGCCGGCTTTTCGGGACCGCCGCCCGTACCTCCCCTTCCTCAACACGCGCGAATGTTGGTATCTCGAAGGAAGGTGACTCTGCCGCCCGAACTGGAGTTTCCGCTTGTGGAATAGGTTCGGGGGCTACAGTCGCCGGAACATCCGATGAACGCGTGACCGCCGCGATGAAGCGATACCCCCGCCGCGGTAGAGTCTCCACATACCGCGGATTGTCCGCCGAGTCGCTCAGGGCCTCGCGCAGCTTGTTCACCGCCGCGTTCAGCCCGTGATTGAAATCTACAAAGGTATCTCCAGGCCACAAGCGCTCGCGCAGGGCATCGCGCGTTACAAGTTCGCCCGGCTTGCTAAGCAGGATCGCCAGCACCTCAAAAGGCTGTCCCACGAGCTTGATCCGGGTTCCGAATTTCCACAGCTCATGGGTATGCATATCGGCCTCAAACGGACCGAACTGAACCCGATCTGATCCACTGCTGCCCATCTAAGCGGCTCGCCAGTCTCCAGAAGAAGTCATTTGCTACGCGTCATCGGAGGTTTTTTATCGCAAAGTCTCCGGCTGGGTGACACGTATGGTAGCTCATTTTCGCTCGATTTTGTTCGCAAGCCCTCTCCGGATGTTTCATAAACCCAACCAAGTCATGGCTTTACCAGATGATCTCCGGAAAACCCGCAAAGTATGAGCTTTAAACCTCCAAGGGATCGACCTTGCATTGAGGTAGAACACCGCCACCCTCAGGATTTGCGCTCAAGGGAGCCAACGGACGCAGACAAAGTCCGGGCTACGGAGGGATGTCATGGGAAGAATCGATACCAAGGGGCGAGTTGCGGTGGTTATGAGCGTGATGGTCCTGCTGACTTGCGCCGCCTGGGCGCAAGACTCAGCCAAAGACCAATGCAGCATGGCGGTCGTTACCCGCATGGTTGGAAGCAAACAGAAAGTTTGCGACACCCACGTCGTCCAGGCCATGGCCCGGCGCGGCCACGCCTTCGAGCAAAACCAACTCGGCCTGGCCTCGATCCTGGCGATCGGTCCGGACTTCAACGAGAAGGATGCCGTGAAGTGGTTCGAGCAGGCCGCTCAGCGCGGATACGCCCCAGCACAGGTCAATCTCGCTGTGATGTACATCAATGGATGGGGCACCCGAACGAACTACGGTACGGCCCTGCGCTGGCTGCACGCCGCCGCCGATCAGGAGTTTGCGCGCGCTTACTACAACCTCGGGATCCTCTACCTGCAGGGGCAGGGTGTTCGTCAGGACAACGGCGAAGCCTTCACCTGGTTCGTGAAGGGCGCCGAGGCCGGAGACTCTGACGCGCAAACCAATCTCGGCTACATGTACGACCAAGGCCTCGGATGCGAGCGCAACCTAAAGACCGCCGCATCCTGGTACCGCAAAGCTGCCGAAGCCGGCAATCCACTCGGTGAAAACAATCTCGCGGATCTGCTCTTGCGTGGAGAAGGCGTCCAGCAGAACAGCACCGAAGCTTTCCGCTGGTTCCAGAAAGCGTCTGCCCAGGGACACACCGGCGCCCGCATCAAACTCGCGTACATGTATGCGGAAGGCATGGGAAAGTCCAAAGACCCCGAGTCCGCCTATGTGTGGCTGACGGCGGCGTCTCTGGCTGGCGATCAGCGCGGACGCGACATGTTGCCGAAACTCGAGGCGCAACTTACCCCGCAACAACTCGCCGAGGCGCGCCAGCAAGCTCACAACCTGTCAGCACCGCCAGCAAAACTTCTGTCCGCGAAGGCCTTTGCTCAATAGTGATGTGAGTGGGACGGACGGGATGCATCACCCGTCCTTCCCATACAGAGAACTTCAGGTGCTCCAGTTCGCAGCAGAATTCTTCAGGGACAAAACTCTCGTGGACGAGCTCCGTTGCAAGGGACGATGTTGGGCTATCCTAGAGACATGGATCACCTCGAGGTTCTTCGAGAAACGGTTGCGCGTCTCCGGTCCGAGATCGCTGAAATCCGAACTTTGAACGAGCAGTTTCGCCTGCAGGGTGGCAAGGGAGCGGAAGAAGAAGCCGCCGACAGACGACGGCAAGAACGTCTATTGGAAATCCAAAAGGAACTCTCTCAACTCGCCGGACTCGGGCGCAAAGTTCTTTCGGTCGAAGAGATGAAAGAGAAGCACCGCGCGCGCCTGCATCCCGACAAGCAAACTTCCTAACGTTGTGTATGAGACCACGGGCTCTTCAAGGACTGGTATGCGCGTGCGCGCGAAAAGGAGCTCGCAGGCGAAATTCCGGAGACTTCAAAGCTGGTGCCGAAGAAGGGACTCGAACCCCCACACCCTTGCGGGTACATGGACCTGAACCATGCGCGTCTGCCAATTCCGCCACTTCGGCTTGTGACTTTGCGGACATCGCATTCCCAGTGAACGCGATGCAGGAAGAACAACCTTCTTATTTTACAGACGATAGGTACCCTGTCAAACGCTGGCCCCGTACAATCAGAAGAACAAACCCAAAATCGCGGGACGCCCGATCATGACCAACCCTCAGAAAATCCCTGTTGACGTCGCCAATCAACTGCGCGAACTCGTTCACGATCTGAGCAATTCCATCGAGACCATCATGCAAGCGTCGTACCTGCTCGGCCAGCTGGAACTGCCCTCCCACGGAAAGAAATGGGTCGAACTGGTCGCCGAAGCCGCTCAAGGCGCAGCCCAGATCAACCGCCAACTCCGCGAAGTCCTGCGCGGCCAGAGATAGAAAGGCCACCGCGCATGGATTGCGAGTGGCCAGTCTTGCTACAAAGTATTTGCGAAACTATCCTTCCAGTTTCGCCGTCATCGAAATCTTAGCGTTCAGCACCTTCGAAACCGGGCAGCCCTTCTCGGCAGCTTCCGCGTACTTCTGAAAGGTCGCCGCATCCGCGCCCGGCACCCGCCCCACAACATCCAGATGGCTGTCCGTGATCGTCCATCCCGAATCCAGCTTCTCCATGGTCAGCGTAACGTTGGTGTTGATGCTCTCCGGCGTTAGGTTCACGCCACCCAGTTGCGCCGATAGCGCCATCGAAAAACAAGCAGCGTGCGCCGCCGCGATCAGTTCCTCAGGATTCGTTCCGGGCGCATTCTCAAAGCGCGTGGTGAAAGAGTACGGCGTGTTCGACAAAACTCCACCCGGAGCCGAAATGCTCCCCTTGCCGTCTTTCAACCCACCTTTCCACACAGCACTGGCTTTTCTTTGCATGGTCGTTCCTCATGAATTCTTGAATTGAATGCCGACAGACATTGTAGATGTTCCTGCCTGAAGATGTCAGTGGAGGGACGAGCAGATTAAGACTAGGCGGGGTGCGTGGTCCGCCTGTCGCCGTTCCGCTTCGGACAGACCTGAAACAGAGGAAACGGCAAAAACCTGTACCGCACCCGCCTGCTCTATCACAATCCTAGCCACCAACCTGCCGAGCCAGAAATCCGGCGAAAACTGTATTCTCGCCTTGCGCTCTCACCCTTCCAAACTTGTCATCCCGAGCGAAGTGAAGCGTCAGCAGAACGCAGTCAAGGGACCGCGCGTTGCTCGGCACCATCACCAGCCGCTAAGGCTTTTCCACAACGACGCCGAATGGAAAAGGGGTGTTGAACTTGGAAGTAGCTCAGTAAAAATCCGAGCAGCTCAAATAAAAATGACACTGCGGGCAGCTCAGCTTGCACCGATGTTCGCGAAGCTGCGCCGAGCAATTTGGGCAAACGTGCGAGCAGTTGTTGGAAGAACTCTGCGGAGCAGGGCGCGCAGCGCCGGAAGTGCCCTCAACCCTCTCCGCAGTTTCTGTGTCCTTAGGCAGACTTGGGAACATCGCTCGAAATGACCGTCACCTTCTCCGTGACAGCTTTCTCTTCCGCTCGCGCCGATATTGCCGGCAAGTTCGAACTCCAGCAATCGGCCACGATTCTCCACGCGCCCAGCCGTCTCCACACTTTCACGTACTTCCCGCGATCCACCGACGACCCGCCGCTCTCTTGCACAATCGACACCGAATACTTTCCGGCCTCCATCGCCATGTCGCCCGAAAAATCGACGCGCGATGTTTCCAGACGCAAATCCTGAAATCCCGCTTCTCCAAATTCTCGGAGCTTCCTCTCGATCGATTTCGGGCCCGCAACCGATTCATGATGCGGCGCCATAAACAAACCATCCGTCGCAAACAGTCCGGCCACCTGGTCATAGTTGCCGGTGTTGAAATTCATGCTGAAGTCTTGACTGAGACCGCGAATCGTCGACTCAACGTCCATCGACGAGCCAGATCCCGCAGTGGGACTGGAATAGGGGCGATACATCGTACTTCCTCCTGGGAGAAGGCCAAGCGCACCCATCCGTCGCCTAAACGACCAGCCACTAAAGATGGCGCGCCCACACTTGTGGACGGATTGTAGCGCAAAAATTCGTACGCGACCAACGGAACTTTCTTCACAATCTTTACTAAATTTTGCCACGAAAGGCAGACAAAACTCTCAGTCCACCAGCAATCGCCCGCAATATGCAAAAATCTTCCACCTGCCCAAACCACCCACCCAGAGCGGCGTCCGACACTCCCTTTTGTTCAGGAGCCCCTTATATATCAACCGTCATCCTGAGCGGAGTGAGGCGTCAGCTGAGCGCAGTCGAAGGACCCCGCGTTCGCCGGCGCCACCCCAGACCTTGTTGAGTTTTCACCACGAAATCCTGAACAGTAAAAGAGAGCACGCACCGCGGCACACTGTCCCACCGATAGCTCAACCCACCTTCCCCACAGTGTTACCCTAAGAGCAGCACATGGCCACGGACCAAGATCTCGACATCTCCCCGCCAGAGGAAATCACCCGCCCCCTCTGGAAGTCGCTGATCCGCAATTTCCGCGACCGCTTCCTCCCCGACAACCTCCCGCCGCTCTATCTCACTTCCCGCCCCGTGAATCTGGGCATGCTCCTAGGAGACTTCCTCGTTCTCCCGTGGTACCGCACCGTCTTCACGAACTTGGGCGACGTGATTTCCCCAGAAATCATGCCCCCGCTCCAACTCGAATCGCGTCCGGTGGACGTCGGGGAACTGATCGCCGACACCATGGCGAGACCCTGGTGGAGTTCACTACTCCGCAGCCTTGCCGACGCGGTCGCCCCTGAAAAACTACCACCTTTGGAAATCACATGGGAGCCGGCGAACCCGATCACGCCGTCCCAAGCCCTGCTGCTCACCGACTGGTCTAACGTCATCGCCGGTCCAAAGATTTTCTTGCCCGACCGCAAACCCGAGACCACGCCAACATCCGCAGGCATGAACATCCCCCAATCACTGCCCATGCCCGACCCTGCGACGGTCGCCTTCGTCTACGACCTCGAGCACGAAATGCTCCGTGACCTGCGCCGCTCCCGCCGCCGCGAGCGCCTCCTCATCGCGCTCTTCGCCGCCGAGGTTCTATTTCTGATAAGCGGATTCTTCTGGCACCACTAAAAACTGGGGTGATGGCGTACTCCCCATCGCGTGTCATCCCGAGCAAGTGAGGCGCAAGCCGAACGCCGCCGAGGGACCCTGCGTTTCCACCACTGACCATGCCCCAGGTTCGCGCGTTCTGTGCGCTAACCTGATCCAATCTTGACTTCGAGAATTCCCCTTCAAATCAGAACACTCTTAATTTCGACAAAATCTGTGCCCTCTATGAGTGAAGATATTCTGCGACTAGACCCGTCCCTCCCGACCAGCTATCCTGTCCCGCGCAAAACATAAGGAACCAAGAATGCTCCGAACGGTCACACTCCTACTTCTCCTCGCCTCGATCCCCGCCCTCGCCCAAGACCGCTCCCACGCGCGTTCCATGGTCCTGACCCGCGACGGCATCGTGGCTACCAGCCACGTGCAAGCCTCCGTCGCGGGCGCGCAAATCCTGGCCAAGGGAGGCTCCGCCGTGGACGCCGCCATCGCGGCCAACGCGGTCCTCGGCGTTACCGAGCCCATGATGAACGGCATCGGCGGCGATCTATTCGCGATTTACTGGGAAGCGAAAACCGGGAAGCTCTACGGACTGAACTCCAGCGGATGGGCCCCGCAAGCACTAACCGTCGCCCACATCAAAGCGAAAGACGCGACCCGCATGCCCCAACGAGGCATCGACAGCGTCACCGTCCCGGGCGCCGTCGCTGGATGGAACGCCCTCCACTCTCGCTTCGGCAAACTTGCCTGGAAAGAAGACCTCCAGCCCGCCATCCATTACGCGACCAACGGCTACCCCGTTCCTGAACTCATTCACGGTTTCTGGGAAGGCTCCCTCGAAGCGCTCTCCACCGATCCCGAAAGCCGCCGCGTCTACCTGCCCAACGGCAAGCCTCCCGAGATCGGCCAGATCTTCACCAATCCCGATCTAGCAAAAGCTCTGCAGTCTCTAGCCGATGAAGGCGCCTCCGCCTTCTACAAAGGAGAAATCGCCCAAGCCATCCTCAGCACCTCTCGCGAATTGGGAGGCACCATGGCCGCTGACGACCTCGCCGCCTTCTCCCCCGAGTGGGTCGATCCCGTCTCCACCACCTATCGTGGCTGGACCGTCTACGAACTTCCACCCAACGGGCAAGGCATGGCCGCGTTAGAGATGCTCAATCTCATGGAGACCACGCCCTCCTCCGCCGATGGTCCCTCTTCTGTGTCCGAGCTCCATAAAAAGATCGAAGCGATGAAGGTGGCCTACGCCGATCTCTATCGCTATGACGCGGACCCGCGCTTCGCCAAAGTTCCGGTCAAGGGACTGCTCTCCAAGGAATACGCAAAAGATCGCGCAGGAGTCATCGACCCCAACAAGGCCCACTGCAACCCCGCTCCGGGCAAGCCCCCGGCCAGTGAAACCACCTACCTCACTGCAGTCGATCACGAAGGCAACATCGTTTCTCTGATTCAGAGCAACTACGCAGAGTTCGGTTCCGGCATCACGGTGCGGGGCATGGGCTTCGCACTCCAGGATCGCGGCGCTCTCTTCTCTCTCGACGCCGATTCGCCCAACGTACTAGCCCCGCGCAAGCGTCCGTTCCACACGATCATTCCCGCCTTCATGGAAAAAGGCGATCAGCACATCGGATTCGGCATCATGGGTGGCCCCAACCAGCCTCTCGCTCATGCACAGTTCGTTTCCAACATCGTCGACTACGGTATGAATATCCAGGCCGCCCTCGAAAACCCGCGCTTCACGGTCACCGATGAAGGCGGATGCACGATTGCGATCGAATCCCGAGTTCCTGCCGCTGTACGCGACAAGCTGACGTCCATGGGACACAATTTCCGCGTAGATCGCGAGTACTCCACCCACATGGGCCGAGGCCAGGCCGTCCTCCACGATTCAAAAACGGGAGTCAACTACGGCGCCTCCGACGCGAGGGCCGACGGCTCAGCCGAAATCGAACCGCCAAAATAAGTAATAGGAGAAAAAAGCAAAGCGGGATCTGAAAGCGTCAAGCCCAGTCGGCGTCTCAACTTCGAACAACAGAATCAAGTGGCACACGTCCAATTACTGAGAACTGAACTGAGAGCTGAAATACAACGGGACAGCTACCTTCACCGCCCTCCGGCCTGTTCCGCATTCACAAGCCGCCGGTCTAAGAAGCTGCCCCGCCCGCCCCGCAGAGAGACGAGAAAACACGGGGCGATGTGCAAATGACAAAACTAGAGAGATGGACGAGTATCCCACGACCTCGACACGAGACAATGTCAAGATTTGTCAACAGGACATTACGAAAGTTGCATCGTCTCACGATGTAATGGATCTTTACATACGCGTAACATTTATCGAACAACCGGAGACATTCATGCGCACGATAACGTATTCGCTCCTCGCTCTCGCCGCTCTCGCCGTCTACCAAGCCGCCAAGCCAATTTCGCAATCGAAGGAATCTTCCTTGTTCCGCATCTTCAATCCCGACACCATGGCCAAGCCCACCGCTGGCTACTCGCACGTCGCTGAAGTCACTGACGGTAAATTCGTCTATGTCGCCGGACAAGTCGCCATCGACCGCGCCGGCAACCTGGTCGGCAAAGACGACTTCCGCGCGCAGGTGCAGCAGGTCTTCGAAAATCTGAAAGCCGCAGTCGAAGCCTCAGGCGGCGATTTCCGCAGCGTCATCAAGCTCAACTACTACTGCTCCGAAGCAGTCGATCCAGCACAAGTCCCCATCGTCCGCGAAATCCGCGACAAATACGTTAACACCGCCAACCCGCCTGTAAGCACTTTCGTAGTGGTGAAGCGCCTGGTACGCCCAGAATGGCTGATCGAGGTCGACGCCGTAGCAGTAGTCAAAGAGTAGGTATGTATACAAGTCCACGGCGCACCCTGCATAGTCGGGGAAAGTGCCTCTGCGTTCTCCAGCCTTTCTCCGCGGCCCCTGCGTTTCAGGATGTTTCTGAGCGCATATCCGCAAACGCACCGCACTCGAAGCGTAAAATCGAAGCATGCGTTACCTGGTAAGAGCGAAACTGAAATCAGGATCAGAACAGAAGCTGTTGCGCGCAATCGAAGACGAAACCCTGGGCCGCGGATCGGTAGCCGAAGGCGAATACCTACGCAACATGAAGGAAGCGCGCCTTTGCGAAGACGGCACCGCGCGCTGGGTCGAAGTCTGCTACTGCCCCACCCCTCTCATGGAAGAGCGACCCTTCTGGGAGGAACATTTCGAACTCACAAAAATTCAAGACGCTCACGACCGCCGCAAATGCCGAGATCAAAACGGCGAGGAATCCTGGGCCTGCAGCAATTGCGACTGCACCGAGCGCTTGGAAAAGAAACTGGCCCGAACCGGAAAATCATTCCTGCAAGAACTCAAACAACCCTAAGGGGCGACGAGAGGAACAGCGCGGGTGCACAGTGCCCCATCCTGGCGCGTTCTGTGCGTTAGGGTGGGATTCCGCGGAAGCTCGGGACGAAGGATATTCGTAACCCCAACACGTCCAAACGGAGGAAGAATCAAGCCGCAGCCGATATCCGCCGAATCAAATCTTCCTGCTCCGCCCTACTCTCTGCCCCAAGAGTAAAAGCATCAAGCAAGCCCAACCCCAACGCATACTTCAAAGCCTCATCCTGCCGTGTCCGCAAATCCCCTTGCCCCAGAATCTTCATCCCGATAATCCCTTTTCCCGCAGCCTTCATCTCGCGCAGCACACCGACCACCGTCGCCGGATCTGCATCCATGTGCGATCCAATGGGATTGATTCGCACCAGATCCACTTCCACCCACGGAGTCTTTGCCGCTGCCCGCAGCGCGTCGATACTGTGGCACGAGCATCCATGGGCCCGGATCACGCCCTTCTCCTTCGCCTCCGACAACACATCCATCACTCCCCGATAGCGCTCTGTCCAGTCGCCTTCCGTCAGGCAGTGCATCAAACAAACATCGATGTGGTCCACACCCAACTCGCGCCGAAACCGCTCCAAATCCGCTCGCGCCGAGGCTGCGTCCCGTGCCCAAGTCTTCGTCAGCACGGTCACCTTATCCCGCGACACGTGCTTCAACGCCTCCGCCACATGCGGATGGCTTCCGTAAGAATCTGCTGAATCAAAGAATCGCAACCCCTGGTCGTATCCGTTCAGCAACAAGTCCGACAGGCCTTTCACTCCCAAAGCCGTCTGATGCGAATGTCCGCCCGATCCCACCGTGCCTGTCCCCATCGCCAGCCGCGAAGTCTGAATCCCGGTCTTGCCCAGCGTTACCGTATCCGTAGCCGCGAACTTCCGAGTCAGCGTCGGCAGAGCCTGCACCAATGCCTGCGACGCCAGCCACGCAGCACTCACTGCCCGCATCGACCCAAAAACAAATTCCCGACGCTTCATGGAGGCCTCCGCTATCTGGTGTGAGATTTCAGTCTACGAGGTTAGACGCACCCAGTCGTCGACCGTTTGTCCAAGATTACGCCGTTTCCCCCAATTTCCTCTGCGCCCTCTGCGGCCGTTCTCTGCGTACTCTGCGTTTTAAGATTTTCCGATGCAGCAAACTAAAGAGAGGTTCCCAAGCGTCCTTCGCGTTTCTTAGCGTCCTCGTGGTTAAAAGCTTTGCTCTCAATTAATTTCAACCAATCTCAACAAAAAACATCCAACAGTAAGGGAAAACTAACCCCCAAGGACCTGCTTGCGCGCGCGAATCGCCGTCTTCCTCATAGTGATCCAGTCCATTCTCCTCTTTGCGCACTGGTTCATCTACACAACATGGAAGTCTTTCAGCGCGATCAACGATCCACCCGGCATTACGCCGCTCGAGATCACGGTAGCAGTCTTATCCGTCACTTTCATCGCGGCCTCGCTGCTGGCTTTTCGCTTCTCGAACCCACTCGTGCGCAGCTTCTACCGGATCGCAGCCCTGTGGCTCGGCGCCGTAAACTTCCTCTTCGTCGCAGCCTGCATGTGCTGGCTACTGTACTTCGCGGCGACGCTGACTCGACACCAGCCAGACTGGCCGCGATGGGCCGCCGTCGTATTCGCCGCCGCCCTAATCGCAACACTTTACGGCGTTTTGAATGCGCGCTGGATCCGCACCCGCAGGGTCAGGATTGCTCTTCCCAACCTTCCCGACTCCTGGCGTGGCCGCATTGCCGCCCTCGTTTCCGACGTTCACCTCGGCCACGTCAACGGCGCCGGATTCCTCGCGCGCATCGTGGCCCGGGTCCAGAGTCTCAAGCCCGACATCGTGTTCATGACCGGCGATCTCTACGACGGCACAGCCATCGTCGCCGCCCCAGCCGCCGCTCCGCTGCAGAAGCTAAATCCCCCGCTCGGCACGTTTTTCGTAACCGGAAACCACGAAGAATTCCGCGATCCCTCGCAATACCTCGAAGCCATACGCGCGGCCGGCGTCCGTGTTCTCGAAAACGAAAACCTCTCGATCGACGGACTGCAACTAGTCGGTGTCCCCGACCACGCATCCGCCAATCCCAAGAGTTTTCGAGCGATCCTGGATCGCCTCTCTATCGACGCATCCCGCCCCAGCATCCTGCTCTCGCATGCTCCACATGCTCTTCCGATCCCTGAACAGGCCGGTATCTCGCTGCAGCTTTCCGGTCACACCCACGGCGGCCAGATTTTTCCCTTCACCTGGTTCACTCGCAAAATCTTCCGGGAGTTCACTAAGGGCCTCCACTGCCACGGCCAGATGCAGGTCTACACGACAACCGGCGCAGGTACCTGGGGCCCGCCATTAAGGGTGGGTACAAGTCCAGAAATCATCTTGATCGAATTCGCCTAACACCGTAGCCAAGAAATTCACAGGAAAAACGGTAGGAAATCACCCAAAACACGCGGCAAATTGCGGTGAACCTGAAACTTGAAACACGAAACTAAAAACTCGAAACAAGAAGCGCTAGACCTGAGATCGGAGAACTGAGAACTGAGAACCGTCATCTGTCACCTGACTCTGCTCCACCTCAAATCCTCCCCCTCTCTGCGATCCACGAAGCCAGTAATGCTCCCCTTCTCGTCCCGCTGAAAGATTTTCCTCATTCGCGGTTGGCCCGCAACAAACAGCACGTCCCGCAACTCCACGAGCAACGGAGTTAGCGAGCGTCCCGCGCGTCCGCCGAGTAATTGCTTCCCATCCCACTGGATGACATACTCCAAACTCTTCCCACCCGAGTACGTGCCCACATACTCCTGAAGTTCTTTTGCAAGTAGCCTGACCGCGGGAGGATCCTTCAGCACTGCGTATGCGTGCACCATATGCAATTTCCACTCGCCACTCTCGAGTCGCCACGTCTCCGTCATCAGGTAGCGCGCCTTCAACACCTGCCCGTGATAGTTTTCTTCCTCGTTGTCAGTGTGAATCACCGTCGCCAGATCGCCAGACACACGCGCCGAATAAGTATCGATGTGCAGACTCCCGGACGCACCGGCAGGCAAAGGGTCGAGTTGCTTCAGAAATTCGGCTCGATCCATGGTCACGCCGTTCTCATCCACATACACCGCGTCGCTGGCCAGCGCTGCCTCCCATACTTTGCGATCGCCGGGCGCAATCGCGTCCAGCAGAGCTTGATCTTTCTTCCGCAGCAGATCCGCCGTTGCATCGGCAGCTGCACAACACGCAGACAACCAGAGAATCGCCGCGACCAGCCAGCCAAACCCTCGCCTAAACCTCATCAAACCAACCTCCTACCGAAGCGAAATCGCAGAATCGTTAACCGGCATCACGCGTGCCACGATGAACGAAGCCCCGGCCATCGCCAAGGCGACAAACGCGCTGTTCCATTCATCGCGCGTGTTCATCTTTACGGCTCGCGGAATGTGGAGCAGCACAAACCAAAGCAGGAACATAATCCCGAGCCAGGTCGACGCAAGCCGTGCCCCGAATCTTTCCACCAGGATCGCCAGCCCGGTCACAACAAACCCGACCCCAGTGAAATACACCCAGAACGAATGAAACGGAATCCACGCGGGCACCAGCGTTGCGATGAAACTCGCGTACAGATAGTGCTGGTAGCCGAACACGATCAACGCCAGCGCGAACAACCTACAACCGAACCTCGTCCACCAGCCCGGCGACCTCAACAACAACCCCAAGCGCGACGGCAAAAGCGAAATCAGCGCAAACGCTGCGCCACTCAACGCCAGCGGCTCCAGGGCACGCGTGCGATCCACCCCGTCGTACAAAACTCCATGCCAGTGCGTCAAAACCATGTCGATCACGCACAGCAGAAAAAACCATCCGATCAATGCCGCCCCAGCGCGAGCCCGCTTGCCGATCAATATGCTCGCGCCGCCCGCCATCAGCAGCACCCCCGTCAGATCTGCGCCCACCCTGGCTCCCGGAGCCCACGGCGGCACCGGTGGCAGCCCACCCACGTAGTTGCCCGCGCGAACATACTGAATCCCGAAAAAAATCATCGAGATCGCAAAAAGAACAGGACCCAATTTGCGAAGAGCATTCATGGGTCCAGCAGTCTACACGAAGACATCCCGGCTGATTCCGCGCTTACCCTGATCCCGCACATAACGCTCAACAGTCGTGGGACTTCGCTGCTGTTTTTGGAAGGGCGAAGAGGAAGCCAGCGACATTTCAAAACCAGCCGCAAAGCGGCGGCATAAGATAGCCCAGCGCGTAAGCGCTGGGTAAGCTGCAGAACAAAGAGCGAGCCCCGGAGGGGGCGGCACGAATGCGATGCGGGCGTAAGCTCGCGAGCGCGCTTAATGCTCCAAAACAAAGAGGCCGGGATGCGCCATGCGCCCGGCCTCCCTGAATCAACGAAACCTCACTTCTTCGGACGCGACTCCGGCGGAACCAATCCCGCCACGCGGTAATACACGGCCAACTGTCCGTAATGCTCGCCCATGTGCTCGATGAATCCGTACGCGAAATCCACCACGCGTACCTGCTGGTTGGCAAACGGATCCACCACCGTATCGTTCATGCCGCCGTCGCCCTTGCTCTTGATCGCGGCCGCGCCGTCGTCCATTGCCTTCTTCACATAAGCCACAATCTCCGCCTTGTTCTTGAAGGTAGACCGCTTGGGTTCCTCCTCAGTCGGAGGCTTCTGCCCATTCGCCAGGTTGGTGAAGAAATAATTCGCGCCCGCCGCATGCAGCAGTTGTTCTGCGAAACTGCGCTGCGCCGGTGTCGGCTTGAAATCGTACTTGTCCTCGGGAAAATCCTGCGCCATCGTGTTCAACTTTCGCGCCACATCGTTCCACGTGTCGAGCACGGCTTGCGATTGACCCACCGCCGGCTTCGGCGGAGTGTCTTTCTTTGCCGCATCCTGCGCAGTCGCGCTGAGCGTGGCCGCCAGAATCAATGCAAGCATCCAACCTGCTTTGGTCATCAACATCCCTCCACGGAATTTTGGTTGCGGGAAACCGTGACATCTTAGCCGGAATCGCCGTCGCGCGAAACTGCGGCGTTCCGATTTCTCCCAATCTGCATGCGCAAACAAGGCGATCGTCGTGCGTGGATCTTCACTTTCCTCCAGTTGTCTTGTTATTCTCCAGTTTTTGGGCAGCAGAAAAGCGATCCTCCCGGATCGCTTCGTTGAAACCTCCACTGTTTCCGCCTTCTCTACTTCCAGAATACCAATTCCAGCAGGGTATTTGTGCCACGCGGCGCGTAGAAATATTCTCTAGCGCCCAAATCACTTACAAGGATTTGTGACACGCGCACGTCTTGACAGGGGACTGGCGTCACAAACCAGCCCGCAAGCGCAAGAACAGATTGGCCGCGACCCGCCCTAGTCGGTCAAAGACAACAATTTCCTGTTGTGCTTAGAGCGTTCTCAGCCGGAACGGCGCGCTCAGGAGTCGTGCTGGGAACATGATGACCGCGGCCACCAGCGCCAGCACTCCGTGGACGGCGACGCCCACAATGCGGAAGGGCAGCAACAGCAGCCACACCAGTGGGTACAGCACCAGCGCGATCAATGCTACGGGCCAGCAGATCACGAACAGCAGGCACCAGGCCAGAAATGCGAACATGAGACACCTCCCGTGCGTGCTCAGTCTAAGATACGGCACGCCCTCACGAAAAGTTCCGCTGTCACGCAGCGCTGTTCACCAGATACTTCTGCAAAAACGAAAGCGTGCGCGCTTTCGCATCCTGCCAGGTCTCGCCGTTAAAGCCGTGTCCGGCATCGGGATAGATTTGCATCTCGTAGGGCGTTGCCTTCTTTTCGAGCAACTGTTGCAGGTAATACGCCTCGGCCACGGGCACGGTCGGATCGCTCTCGCCGTGCAGGATCAGCGTAGGACACAGCCGGCGAATGAATAGTTTCATCTCGCGCGGCATGCCACCGAAAAAATCTATGACCACTTTCACACGCGAATCGACCGCCGCTACCGAAAGCGCGAGATACGCGCCGAGCGAAAAGCCAAGCAGCCCAATCCGTTGCGCGTCGACCTCTGGCCGCGACGCGATGTGGCTGATCGAGTCCCAAACCGTCTTGCCCCACACCGGAAAATTTCGCACCGCGGTCTGCTTGTCCGCGACGCCCGTAGTTCCGGTGCGGTCGAAGTAGTGCACCACGTAGACTGCAAACCCTTGTGCCGCAAGCAGTGCCGCCGGTTCTGCCATGGTCGCGTGACCGCCGGCCGATCCGTGCAGTCCAATCACTGCAGGGAACCGTTCCCCGTTCTGCGAGGAAGGAATAAATGTATCGCACGAAATCTCGCGTCCGCCGGATTCAAACGCACTGCTCGAAGTATTTACAGTCAGCATCAGTTGAGAGTCTCTTTCCTCATCGAATCGCTCTACTTGTCGCCAGCGGGATCCTTCACAAATCCAATCTCATCGAGCGCGGTCTGAATTTCCGGATTCGCCATGAACTGCTTCCATATCAATCCTGTGCGGTAGTTCTCGATCATCACCACGATGGGCGCCTGGTTCAGTCCCATGTTCACGTCTTCGAACCAGTCTTCGGTTTCATTGAACCCGTCGCGAAATCCATAGATCCCCCACACGCGGTCGCCAAGATCGCGATAGAAGTGCTTCAGCGCCTTCATGGACTCTTCCGGCGTATATGGGAACGAAGCCAATGCAGCTGTGCAGGTGATCGTGCCATTGTCATCCACCGGCAAAGAGCGACCGCCTTCCGCATTCACGCCCGCTGAACGTCCCCAGGTGTCGTCCCCATATCCCGCAAACTTGCGCGGATTCTCAACGGCATACGCGTGTGCGTTCAACGCGATGTTGCGATTGTTGCGGAAGTAATTCGTATAGCGATCGCGCTTGCCGCGCGGATCGAATCCCATGAACGAGTAGTGCGTGAAGAACAACTCGCCGCCGCTGCCTACGCCCACATCAAGTTTGCGCCCGTAGTAGGTGTTGCCGTTCGTGTAGTGATCGCCCTGCGTGGTTCGCCCCCAGCCCTCGCGGTACTTCACGGCGAGATCGTCCTGGCTCGCGAACCCGGTGTGGAACATGGTCGCGGGAACGCCGTGCGTTGGCGAAGCAATCGCCAGCAGGTAGATGATCATGGTTTCATTCCATCCAATCAGCGGATGGTGAATGTAGTAGCCGTGATCCGGCGACCAGTGCCAGTACAGAAAATTCGCATCCGGCCCCTGCCGGTACCAGTCCCACTCGACCGTCTTCCAGAAACCCGTGATGGTGTCGCGAATCTCGCGCTCCGCAGGGTTGTCGCGATTGAAGTACTGCCGAGCTGCGAGTAGTCCCTGCATCAGGAACGCGGTTTCAACCAGATCCCCTCCGTCGTCGTACGGCCCGAAGTAGGGAATCACCTTGCCGGTCCGCCCATCGAGAAAGTGCGGCCACACGCCATGAAACCGGTCAGCCTTCGCGAGGAAGTGGACGATCTTGACAAATCGTTCCGCGCCTTGCTCACGCGTGATGAATCCGCGATCGACGCCCACCAGCAGCGCCATCGTGCCAAATCCCGATGACCCCAGAGCCACCAGGTTCTTGTCGCCCGGCAGAATTTCGATCGACATGCCGGCATTCGGATGCCCGGCTTCCCAGTAGTAGCGGAAGCAGGCCTCCTGCACCATAGTCAACAGTTCGTCGTCGCTGAGTTCATGCGTTGCGGCTTGCACCGTCGCGGAGGCAGGCGACTCGTTGCCGCTGACATCCACCGCGGTGATCTTGTACGACGCCGACTTCCCGCTCGCACCAAGGAAGTCTTCGTAACGGGTGCGGTCCGCGCGCTGAATCCCGATCGCCGAAAACGATTTGCCGTCGCTCGCGCGATAGATCTTGTAGTACTGCAACAACGCGTCGGCCATCGGCGCCCAACTCAAATCTATGTGCCGGTCGTAACCTTTCGCAGTCAGTCCGCTCGGCGCGTCCGGCGCATGCGTGCCCTCGGGCGGATCATCTCCGATTTCGACGTCGTCGAGATAGAGTGTGTGTTCCTGCCCATCGTCGAGACCTGGAACCAGCGCGATTTTCGTGAGTTTGTGCGGGTCGAAGGTCGGATCCTTCGTGTCGTTCACCAACCCATGAAATGAATCGAGTGGCAGACGGACACGCGTCCATTTCCTGGCAGGCAAGTTTTCGGGCGATCCAAGAAAGTTGATTGTCGGCGTCCCTTTCCCTGCCGAGTCAGCGAGGTAGATGCGCGGCGATGCATTCGCTGACAAGCCTTCTTCCGAGTAACACCACGCGTACAGATTGCTGCCGTTGAATTCGGGCATGCCGTAGCGGGTATGAACTTGCAACTCCATCAGCCAGCCGCCGCCCGTGCGCGAGCGCCACTTCAGGCGCAACGAATTGGGTGGCGTGACCGAGTGGTTCGTCTCTACCGGAAACCTTCCGTTCACCATTTCCAGTTCGCTGGGCGCGATCGACGAGCCGTGGCTGTAGTAGAACGATTTGCTCGAGATGCTGTTATCGAAAGCGATATGCCGGTCGTAGTCGATCTGTGCAGCAGAAGCGATCGTGAAGAGAAGGGGCAGCAACGCAGCGGTAGCAATTTTCATGATGACAGGTCCGCGTTAGAAGTTTGTAGCGCCGGCATCTTGCCGGCAGTCGCGAGGGCGTCTCGCCCTCGCACAGCGGTGGGCGAGAACGCCCACCGGACTGCCGCCGGGACGGCGGCGCTACGATTTAGAGTCGGCTAGCGCACGCAGCGATTGCGTATACGGCGCTTTCGCGATGCCCCGCTCAGTAATAATCGCAGCCACATACTTCGCAGGCGTCACATCGAACGCAGGGTTCTCGACTTCCACCCCATCCGGCACCATCTGCTTACCGGCAATGTGCGTGACTTCTTTCGCATTGCGCTGCTCGATGGGAATTCCGCTGCCATCGGCAGTCGCCAGGTCTACCGTCGAGATGGGCGCAGCCACGTAGAAGGGTATCCCGTGTTCTTTCGCGAGCACCGCCACGGTGTATGTCCCGATCTTGTTGGCCACATCGCCGTTGGCGGCGATCCGGTCCGCTCCGACCACGATCGCGCCAATCTTGCCCTGCTTCATCATGGCACCCGCCATGTTGTCGGAAATCACAGTCGTCGGAATGCCGTCCTTCATCAACTCCCATGCGGTCAGGCGCGAGCCCTGCAGGAAGGGACGTGTCTCATCCGCGTACACGTGAATCTTCTTCCCCTGCTCGACGGCCGCACGAATCACGCCGAGAGCTGTGCCATATCCGGCCGTGGCGAGCGCGCCCGCATTGCAGTGCGTGAGGACGCCACCGCTCGAAGGCATCAGCGTGGCGCCGTGGCGTCCCATGGCCTGGTTCGCGGCGATGTCTTCCGCATGCATGCGCTGCGCTTCCTCGACCAGCGCTTGTTTGATCTGTGGCATGGGCCGCACGCGCAGGGTCTCAAACTTTCCTTGCATGCGGCGAATCGCCCAAAAAAGATTAACTGCGGTGGGCCGCGTCTCACCAATGGTCTTGCAGATCTCGTCGAAATCTTTCTTCAGATCGCCGACGGTCTCGGCTTTCGAGTTCTGCACGCCCAGCGCGATGCCCATGGCAGCCGCGACTCCGATGGCCGGCGCACCGCGCACCACCATGTTGCGAATCACATCCGCCACCTGCTGGTAGGTGGTTGCGTTGACATAGGTTTCTTCGGTAGGCAGCTTCGTCTGGTCGATGAAGCGTACGCCTTGGTCAGTCCATTCGAGGGTTTGGATCATAAAGACAGTCTCTAGTCGTCAGTCGCTCGTCGTCAGCAAAAACAGCTTGGAGTTTCAGATTTCAAGAGCTAGCGACTAGCGACGAGAGACTGGCGACTAGACCTTGTGCTCCTTGCACCGGCTGCGCGGATGGTACGTGACTGCGGGCTGTCCGCAGAGTTCACAGGTGGTGCTGATCGCCGCGAACTCATTGGTCTCGTCATTCTGCATGACATGTTCGGTGCGCACATCCTTCGCGGTGAAAATCGAAACGAACGGCGCAGGCGACGCGGCTTGCTCGACACTCGGACGGCCGCCGGCCTCTTCGCGTTCCACCAGGCACATCGCGCCCACAACTTCGAACCCAAACTCGCGGGCAGCCTCGATCGCCTGCACCGTCGACGCGCCCGTTGTGCAGACGTCGTCAACGATCACGACCTTCGCACCCTTCTGCCGAAATCCTTCAATCCGCTGCCCGGTGCCATGTTGCTTCTCGGCCTTGCGAACGAGGAAGCCGTTGAACTCGCCACTAATGACCGACACGGCAACAACGATCGGATCGGCCCCCATGGTCAAGCCACCGATGGCTTGCGCTTTCCATCCGCGCTGCCGGATTTCGTCCGCGAACACCTGGCCGGTGAGTTGCGATCCGCGCGCGTCGAGCGTGGTGGTGCGGCAGTCGATGTAGTAGTCGCTGGTCGCGCCCGAGGACAGCTTGAACTCGCCCAGTTTGAAGGATTTGTGGGCGAGCAGGCGCAGCAGTTCCTGGCGTGCGGAGGACATGTGAAATTTAAAGATAGCAGAAAGGAGGTTCTCAGTTCTCAGTTCTCAGTTCTCAGTTCTCAGTTCTCAGTTCTCAGTTCTCAGTTCTCAGTTCTCAGTTCTCAGTTCTCAGTTCTCAGTTCTCA
>Ga0209811_10000308_pt1 | contig 22162 bp, 19 predicted proteins | sample Coa_R1_6_FD_187161 | JGI IMG/M metagenome (GOLD analysis project Ga0209811, IMG submission 187161) | Surface soil microbial communities from Centralia Pennsylvania, which are recovering from an underground coalmine fire. - Coalmine... | ecosystem: Environmental > Terrestrial > Soil >... | reverse complement strand
GGGGAGCGCCACGCCGAGGTGGAAGCGCTCGCGCGCGCCGGCGCTGCCGCGCGCGGCGCGACGCTCTACGTGACGCTCGAGCCGTGCGTGCACTGGGGCCGTACGCCGCCGTGCGTCGACGCGCTGCTCGCCGCCGGCATCACCCGCTGCGTCGTGGCGCAGCGCGATCCCGATCCGCGCGTGAACGGCCGCGGTCTCCGCCGGCTGCGTGCGGCGGGCGTGCGCGTCGAGCTGGGCCTGCTCGCCGCGGAGGCGGGCGAGCAGCTCGCGGCCTACCGGCAGGCGCAGGCCACGGGCCGGCCGCGCGTGACGTGGAAGGTGGCGAGCTCGCTCGACGGCCGGATCGCCGACGCGCGCGGGCGCTCGCAGTGGATCACGGGGCCCGAGGCGCGCGCCGACGGCCACCGCCTGCGCGCCGCGAGCGACGCCATCGTGATCGGCGCGGGCACCGCGCGCGCCGACGACCCGCAGCTCACCGCGCGCACCGGCGCGCCCGGCGCCCAGCCGCTGCGCGTGGTCGTGGACTCGCGGCTGTCGTTGCCGCACGGCCTGCGACTGTTCGCCCGCCCGCTCGCGCGCGGCACGGTCGTGGCGTGCACCGCCGCCGCCCCGGCCGCGCGCGAACGCGCGCTCGCCGCGCGCGGCGTCACCGTGTGGCGTCTGCCGGCGACGCGGCTGCGCGTCTCGCTGCCGGCGCTCGCCGAGCGGCTCGCGCGCGAGGGCCGGCACGAGGTGCTGCTCGAGGGCGGCGGCACGCTCGGCGCGTCGTTCGTCCGCGCCGGGCTCGTCAAGCGGATCGTGCTCTACAGCGCGCCGTTCGTCTTGGGCGGCGGGCTGTCGTGGTGCGACGGGCTCGCGCTCCCGCTCGAACACGCCGCGCGCGGGCGCGTGGTCTCGGCGTCGCTCGTCGGCGTCGACGCACGGATCGTCGTGGATCTGGGAGACGAGTGATGTTCACCGGACTCGTGGAAGAGCTGGGTCGCGTGCAGTCGGTGGAGGAGCGGCCCGCGGGGAGACGCTTCTGGATCGGGGCGAGCCGCGTGCTCGAGGACGCGCGCGTCGGCGACAGCATCTCGTGCTCGGGCTGCTGCCTGACCGCGGTCGCGGTGGAGCCCGGGAGGTTCGCGGTCGAGGCGGTGCCGGAGACGCTGCGGCTCACGACGCTCGCCGACTGGCGAGCCGGCACCGCGATCAACCTCGAGCGCTCGCTCCGGCTCTCGGACCGGTTGGGCGGACACCTGGTGCAGGGTCACGTGGACGGCGTCGGCGAGGTGCGCGCGCGCACGCCCGAGGGCGACGGCGTGCGGGTGACGATCGCGTTCCCCGCGAGCCTCGCGCGCTTCGTCGCGCACAAGGGCTCATTGGCCGTGGACGGCGTGAGCCTCACCGTGGCCGGGCTCACCGACTCGGGCTGCGAAATCGCGTACATTCCCCATACGCTCGCCATGACCTCGGCCGGTTCGTACGCGCCGGGCACGCGGGTGAACCTCGAAGTGGACCTCCTCGCCCGTTACCTCGCGCGCCTGCTCGAAGAGGGAGCCCGATGACGCCGCTGACCGCGACCCGCAAGCCCCCGGCCAAGGCCCAGCGCGGCCGCGCCGCCGCGGGCCCGCCGCTGCTCACGGTCGAGGAGGCGCTCCGGCACATCAAGGCGGGGAAGATGATCGTGGTCGTCGACGACGCCGATCGCGAGAACGAGGGCGACATCGTGTTCGCGGCCGAGCACGCCACGCCCGCGATGGTGAACTTCGCGGTCAAGCACTGCCGCGGCATCCTGTGCGCGCCCATGGTGCCGGAGATCGCGGACCGCCTCGGGTTGAAGCTCCTGGTCTCCGACAACACGTCCAAGTTCGGCACGCCGTTCACCGAGTCGGTGGACGCGAAGCGCGGCACGACCACGGGCACCTCGGCGTTCGACCGGGCGAGGACGTTCCGCGCGCTCGCCCGGCCACAGGCCGTGGCGGAAGACTTCGTGCGGCCGGGCCACGTATTCCCGCTGCGCGCGGTGCCCGGCGGCGTGCTCCGGCGCGCCGGCCACACCGAGGCAGCACCCGATCTCTGCCGGCTCGCGGGCCTCGCCCCGGTCGCGGCCGTGTGCGAGATCATGGACGAGGACGGCCACATGATGCGCCTGCCGGCGTTGAAGACGTTCGCGCGCCGGCACCGCCTCGGCATCCTCACCATCCGCGACCTGATCGAGTGGCGTCGCAAGCGCGAGCACCTGGTGCGGCCGCTGCTCCAGGTGCCGCTCCCCACGCCGGAGGGCGAGTTCCAGCTCCACCTCTACGAGAGCGTGCTCGAGGGCGATCACCACATCGCGCTGGTCAAGGGTCGCATCTCTCCCAAACAGCCGACGCTGGTGCGCGTTCACTCCCAGTGCCTGACCGGCGACGTGTTCGGCTCGCAGCGCTGCGACTGCGGACAGCAGCTCCACTCGGCGCTGCGCGCGATCGCGAAGCGCGGCGCGGGCGTGCTGCTCTACCTGCGGCAGGAGGGCCGCGGCATCGGGCTCGAGAACAAGCTCCGCGCCTACAAGCTCCAGGACAAGGGCTACGACACGGTGACCGCCAACTTGAAGCTCGGCTTCGCCGCCGACCTGCGCGACTATGGGATCGGCGCGCAGATCCTGGTCGACCTCGGCGTGCGCCGCATCGACCTGCTCACGAACAACCCGCGCAAGGTGGTGGGCCTCGAGGCCTACGGCCTCCACATCGAGAGCCGCGTCGCGGTGCAGGTGAAGCCGAACCCACACAACCGCCGCTACCTCTCCACGAAGCGCGACAAGCTCGGCCACCTGCTCGAACTCGCGCGGGAGGGGGAGTGAGAGGACAGGCGGGAGCGAAGGGTGAGAGCAGCGCGGCCGGCCGGCGCTTCGCCGTGGTCGCCGCGAGCTGGAACGAGACGCTGGTGAAGCGCCTCGTCGACGCCGCGCTCGACACGCTGCGCCGCCAGGGCGCGCGCGACGCCGACGTGGAGCTGTCGTGGGTGCCGGGGAGCCTCGAGCTGCCGGTCGCGGCGTCGTGGGCTGCGGCTTCGGGGCGCTTCGACGCCGTGCTCGCGTTCGGCGTCGTGATCCGCGGCGAGACCGAGCACTTCCGGCTCGTGGCCGAGGGCGCGGCGCAGGGGCTGCAGCGCGTGGCGCTCGACACCGGCGTGCCGGTGCTGAACGGCGTGCTCGCGGTGCACGACGCCGCCCAGGCGGAGGCGCGCGCAGGCGGCGCGCACGGCAACACCGGCGCGCAGGTGGCGCTCGCCGCCGTCTCCATGGCGGCCCTGCGCGCCGCCACGCGGGCGGCGAAGTGAGCCCGGCAACCGGCGCGCGGCGGCGCGCGCGCGAGGTGGCGTTCCGCGTCGCCTACCAGGCGGACATCGCGGGCGACCCCTACGCGAGGGCGTGGGAGCTGCGGCGCGAGAGCGAGGAGAGGCTCTCCGCCGACCAGCTCGAGCTGATCGACGACGTCGTGGCGCAGCTCGAGACCGGCGCGCCGCGCGTGGACGAGGCCCTGCAATCGGCGCTCGACGACCGCTGGACCGTGGCGCGCCTCGCGGCCACCGATCGCGCGGTGCTGCGTGTCGCGGTCGCCGAGCTGATCGCGCGCCCGGGATCGCCGGCGCGCGTGGTGTTGGACGAGGCGATCGAGATCGCGCGCACGTTCGGGAGCGCCGACTCGGGCGCGTTCGTGAACGGCGTCCTCGACCGGGCGGCGCGGCGGCTGCGCCCGGCGGAGTTCTGATGCTGCACGCGATCCTGAGCGACGTGCACGCGAACCTCGAGGCGCTGGAGGCGGTGCTCGCCGACGTCGAGCGCCGCGGCGCCGCCGACAAGGTCTGCCTCGGCGACTTCGTCGGCTACGGTGCGTCGCCGAACGAGTGCCTGTCGCTCCTGCGCCCGCAGATCGAGGCGGCGGTGCTGGGGAACCACGACGACGCCGCGGTGCGGCCCTCGGGCGTCGAGGCGTTCAATCCCGACGCCGCGCGCGCGGCGCGGTGGACGGCGAAGGCGCTCTCGAGCGAGCACCGCGAGTACCTGATCCACCTGCCGCTGACGATGGCGTGGCGCGGCGTGCGGCTCGTGCACGCCTCGCCCTCGGACCCCGCGGCGTGGAGCTACGTGTTCCGGCCCGGCGATGCCGCGCACGAGATGGCGTCGTGCAGCGAGCCGGTGTGCTTCGTCGGGCACTCGCACGTGCCGGGCACGTTCGAGGTCCGCGGCTCGCGCGCGACGTACACGCGCGACGCGGTGCAGCAGGCGTCGCGCGACCGGCGCTACCTGGTCGTGGTGCCGAGCGTCGGCCAGCCGCGCGACGGCGATCCGCGCGCCGGCTACCTGCTGTGGGACGACGAGGCGTGGACGTTCGAGCACGTGCGCCTGGAGTACGACCTCGAGCGCGCCGTGGATCGCATCCTGGATGCGGGCCTTCCCGCCTACCTGGCCGAGCGCCTGCACTGGGGCGAGTGAGGAGCGGGGAGTGAGACGATGACGGCACGGGTATCGACGCTCGAGCACTGGGAGTCCTACTGGAAGGGCCACCGCCAGGACATCGACGACACCTACTCCACCGGCGGCCGGCTCGTGCGCGAGGTGCTGGCCGACGGCCCGGTCGAGGGCCGGCGGGTGATGGAGATCGGCGCCGGCTCGGGGCGCGACCTGCTGGAGCTGGCGCGCCGCGGCGCGCGCGGGATCGTGCTCGATTACTCGCCGCAGTCGCTGCACCTGGTGAGGGACCAGGCGAAGGCGCAGGGCGTGCCGGTGATGCTCGTGCAGGCGGACGCCACGCGCATGCCGTTCCGCGACGGCGCCATCGACATCTCGTTCCATCAGGGGCTGCTCGAGCATTTCCGCGATCCGCGGCCGCTGCTCAAGGAGAACGCGCGCATCACCCGCTCCGGCGGGCGGGTGCTCGTGGACGTGCCGCAGACCTGGCACCTCTACACGCTGATGAAGAACGGGTTGATCCTCGTCAACCGCTGGTTCGCGGGCTGGGAGACGCAGTTCACGGTGGACGCGCTGGAGCGGCTGGTGCGCGACTCGGGGCTCGAGGTGGTGAGGAGCTACGGCGACTGGATGGTGCCGGGCCTCTGGTACCGCGTCGTGCGCGAGGTGCTCAAGCGCGGCACCGGCGCGCGGCTGCCGCTCGACCCGCGCGGGCCGGCGTGGTGGTCGAACGGCTGGGAACGCTGGCGCGGCTGGCTCCGGCGTCGTCGCTGGGCGCTCAACACCTGCCACGTGATCGGTACCGTGGGCAGGCGTCGATGAGTCGACACCTGCTCGCCATCAACTTCCGCGACCCCGCCCACCCCGAAGCGGGCGGCGCCGAGCTGCACCTGGAGCAGGTGCTGCTCGAGGCGGTGCGCCGCGGCTGGCGCGTGACTTGGCTCGCTGCGGGCTTCCCCGGCGGGGCGCGCGAAGGGGAACACCAGGGCATGAGGATCGTCCGCCGCGGGAGCTGGTGGAACTTCAACTTCGTCGTGCCCGGCGTGCTGCGCCGCGAGTTCACGCGCGCCCAGGCGCCGGACCTGGTGGTGGAGGACGTCAACAAGGTGCCGTGCTTCACGCCGTGGTTCACGAGGGCACCGGTCGCCGTCGTGGTGCCGCATCTCTTCGGCACCACCGCCTACCGCGAGGCCAACGTCGTCGTCGCCACCTACGTTCTGGCGATGGAAGGGCTGATCCCGTGGGCGTACGCGCGCTGCAGGATCCTGGTGATCTCGGAGAGCACGCGCGACGACCTCGTCGCCCGCGGCCTGGAGCCCGCGCGCATCGAGGTGGTGCACTGCGGCGTCGACCACGATCGCTACCGCACGGACCCGAGCGTTCCCAAGGCCGCCGTGCCGACGCTGGCGTTCGTGGGCCGGCTGCGGCGCTACAAGGGCCTCGACTGGGTGCTGCGCGCGCTGCCCGCGGTGCGCGCGCGCGTGCCCGGGGTGCGCCTGGAGATCGTGGGCGACGGCCCGTTCACGGGAGCACTGCGCCGCCAGGCGGAAGCCGCCGGGCTCGACTCCGCGGTCGCGTTCCTCGGTTTCCTTCCCGGCGCCGAGAAGGTGCGGCGGCTGCAAAGTGCGTGGGCGCTGCTGCAGCCCTCGCCCAAGGAGGGCTGGGGCCTGACCGTGGTGGAGGCGGCGGCCTGCGGCACGCCCGCGGTGGCCACGGACGCTCCGGGCCTTCGCGACTCGGTCCGCCGCGACGAGACCGGGCTCCTGGTGCCGTTCGCCGACGACGCCGCGCTGGTCGAAGCGCTCGTGCGTGTGCTCTCCGATGCCACGCTTCGCGAGCGGCTCTCGCGCGCAGCGGTGACGTGGGCGTCCCGCTTCCAGTGGGACGAGTGCGGCCGGCGCTCGATGGACGCGCTGCTCGGGGTGAGCGGATGAGCGGCGGGCGCTCGCCACGCACGGTGCTGCTGCTCACGGCCAAGGTGGTCGTGAGCATCCTGCTCTTCGGCTGGCTCTTCCGCCGCGTCCAGTGGGCGCAGATCGGGCCCGCGCTCGGGCACGCCGATTCCTCGTGGGTCGCCGCCGCGGCGGCGGTGCTGGTCGCGAGCCACCTGCTCGCCTCCTACCAGTGGGAGCGGCTGCTGCGCGCCGCCGGCATCGAGATCCCGTACTGGAAGGTGACGACGTACTACTTCGTCGGTCAGTTCTTCAACAACTTCCTGCCCGCGAACGTCGCCGGCGACTTCATGCGCACGCTCGACGCCACGCGCACGGGATCGACGCGCGCGAACGCGCTCAGCACCGTGATCCTCGACCGTTTGATCGGCACCGTGGCGCTGGGCGGCGTGGCGGTGGTGAGCACGCTGCCGGCGATCAACCGCTACCACCTCGCGGCGGCGTACGCCGGCGTGGTGGCGTTCTTCGTCGGCGCGGTGGTGATGCTGCGCGCGATGCTCGAGCCGCGTGTGCTCGCCGCGCTCGAGCGCGTGCTCGCCCGCATCGGGCTGTCGCGGCTGTCGCCGGCGCTCGACCGGCTGTCGGAGTCGCTCGTCGAGTTCCGTAATCGCAAGCGCCTGCTGCTCGAGCTCCTCAGCGTCGCGCTCGTGGTCCAGGTCATGCGCATCGGAGTTCACATCTTGTTTGCGCGCGCGCTCGGCCTGCACGTGGAAGCGGCCTACTTCTTCCTTTTCGTGCCGTTGCTGGCGGTGATAGTCTCTCTGCCCATCTCGCTCAATGGCATCGGGGTGCGCGAGGGGGCCGGGATCCTGTTGTTCGGTATGGTGGGGCTCGATCGCGCCAGCGCGTTCGCGCTCCAGTTCGGCACCTACCTGGTCGCGGTCGGGGTCAGCCTGATCGGTGGCCTGGTGTTCCTGGCACGCATCCCCGGCCGCCGCGCCCGGTCCAGGACCCAGCCGCCGGCCGAGGATCCACGTCGTCCACGGAGGTCCACCGAATGATCCCGAAGCCGCGCATGGCTGCGCTGGTCTCGGTGCTGGTGCTGCTCTTCGCCTTCGCGGTCTACATGATGACGCTCACCCCCACGGTCCCGTTCTGGGATTCGGGCGAGTTCATCGCGGTGGCGCAGATCCTCGGCGTGCCCCACCCGCCGGGGACACCGTTCTTCGTCCTGCTCGCGCGCATCGCGACGCTGGTGCCGTGGGCGACCGTGGCGCAGCGCGTGAACGCGCTGTCCGCGCTCTCGGCCGCGCTCACCGTGTGGCTCACGTACCTCACCTGCCTGCGGCTCATCCGGCTCGCGCAGGGCCCCGAGCGCCAGCCGTGGCAGGAGTGGGTGGCGGTCGCCGCCGCAGCCACCGGCGCCCTGCTGCTCGCGTTCTCGGACGGGTTCTGGGAGAACTCGGTCGAGGCCGAGGTCTACCAGATGATGAGCCTCGCCCAGGTGCTGGTGTTCTGGCTCGGCCTCAAGTGGTGGGAGGCGCACGACGAGAAGCCCACCGTGGGCCCGCTGCTGCTCGCCACCTACGTGATGTGGCTGAGCGTGGGGCTCCACCTCGGCGTGGGCACGATGGGCGCGCCGCTGCTGCTGCTCGCCTTCCTCGTCGACCGGCCGGTCGCGGCGCTGTTCCTGATGCCGTTCATGTCGCTGCTGCGCGTGCCCGCCGGCCTCGAGCACCTGGCGGGCGCCGTCATCGTGCTGACGGTGATCACGAACGCGACCTTCGTCTGGAAGCGGAAGCTCCCGGGGTGGATGGCCGTGGCGGGGGCGGTGGCGGCGATCCCCGGGCTGAGGGCCGCGGAGTCCGACGCCAACTTCACGCTGTTCAGCGCCGTCACCGCCGCCGCCGGCGTCATCGGGCCCATGGTGTGGATGGCGTTCAAGGGCCAGCGCGAGGGGCGCGTGCTGCTGCTGGCGCTGTTCCTCATGGTGGCGGGCTACTCCACGCACCTCTACCTGCCGATCCGCGCCGCGCAGCACCCCGCCGTGAACGAGGGCGCGCCCGCGACCTGGGATAAGATGCGCGACCTGCTCGAGCGCAAGCAGTACGGCGAGATGAAGCCGTTCGAGCGCCGCGCGCCGCTCGGCGCCCAGCTCGACAAGGAATTCTTCCGCTACCTCCGCCGGCAGTGGGTCCTGGTCGGGCCCGACGACTACGACCGGCTGCAGGCGTCGCGCGCCGCGCACGCCGACGACACCGGGCCGCGCGCCTGGTTCTGGAACCTGGTCCACAACCTCTGGCTGCTGTTCCCGCCGGGGGCGTTCCTGCCGCTGGCGCTGGGGCTGCTCGGCGGCTGGTGGCAGTTCCAGCGCGAGAAACGCTCGTTCGCGATGACGTTCTTCTTCCTCGGCATCTCCACCGTGGGCATGATCTTCTTCCTCAACTTCACCGACCACGAGGTGCGCGACCGCGACTACTTCTTCCAGAGCGGATTCCACGGTTACGCGATGTGGATCGCGCTCGGCGTCGCCCGGCTCGTGGAGTGGGTGCGCGAGTCGTTCGAGAGCGAGGGCGCCCGGCAGCTGGCCACGATCGGCTCCACGGCGCTGCTCGCGCTCCAGCCCATCCTGTTGATGTCGAACCTGTGGTTCTTGCATGATCGCAGCCACAACTACATCGCGCGCGATTACGCCTACAACATGCTCGCCACGTTGAAGCCGAACTCGTTCATGTTCACGAACGGCGACAACGACACGTTCCCGCTCTGGTACATCCAGCAGGTCGAGGGCTTCCGCAAGGACGTGCGCATCGTGAACCTGTCGCTCCTGAACACCGACTGGTACATCCGCCAGCTGCGCGACGAGGAGCCGAAAGTGCCGATCAAGCTGGACGACCGCATGATCGACATCCTGGGCGCGGGCGCGTTCCAGGACGAGAAGGGCAACATCATCTACACGAACGAGTTCATGGTGCACCACATGCTCGAGCAGGCGAAGACGGGCGACGGCTGGTCCAAGCAGCCGTACTTCGCGGTGACGGTGCCGAACCAGTACGGCTACGAGCCGTACCTGAGGCAGCAGGGCATCGTGCAGGAGGTGGAGACCGACTCGACGAAGGCGGGCTTCGACGAGCCGGCGACCCGCCACGCGCTCTACGACGTCTACAAGTACCGCGGGCTCCTCCAGCCCGACTTCTCGTGGGATCCGCACGTGTACAAGGACGAGAACGCGCAAAACCTGTCCAAGAACTACGCGTTCGCGCTCATGGAGCTGGCGATGTACTACCGGCGGCAGCGCGACTTCCCGAAGGCGATTGCGGAGATGGAACGCGTGCAGCGCATGTTCCCGAACTGGGCCGAGATCCAGTTCCCGCTCGGCGGCATCTACCTCGCCGCCGGCGACTCGACCAAGGCCTGGGAGTTCTACGACCACCTGGTGCAGCGCGTGCCGGGGAGCGCCGAGGCGCACTACTACCGCGGCGCCGCGCTCGGCTACCGCGGCAAGGACCTCGAGGCGGTGCAGGAGTTCGAGACCGCGCGGCGGCTGAACCCGAACTTCGCCTACGCCTACTACGACGAGTTCGCGGCGCTCTGGGACATGGGGCGGCGCGAGGAGGCGATCGGCGTGCTCCAGCAGTGGGTGGCACGCCACCCCGACGACGCCGAGGGCACCGCGCGGCTGGCGCAGGCGCGCGCCGTGATCGGCCGCACCGAGGCCACGCCGCCGCCCGGCCTGGTCCCCCCGAGGCTGCGCTGAATGGCGCACGCACTCGTCACCGGGGCCGCCGGTTTCATCGGCTCGACGCTCACCGACCGCCTGCTCGCGGACGGCGTGCGCGTGACCGGCGTGGACGCGTTCACCGACTACTACGACGTCTCGCTCAAGCGGCGGAACATCGCCACGGCGCTCGCGCACCAGGGCTTCGAGCTGCTCGAGCTGGACCTCGGCACGGCCGACCTGGCGCCGTTGCCGGAGGTGGACGTGGTGTTCCACAACGCGGCGCAGCCGGGCGTGCGCGCGTCGTGGGGACGCGAGTTCGCGGCGTACACGCAGCACAACGTGCTCGCGACGCAGCGGCTGCTCGAGCGCTACAAGCGCTCGAAGCTCGAACGCTTCATCTACGCGTCGTCCTCGAGCATCTACGGCGACGCCGAGAGCTACCCCACGAGCGAGGGCGTCCTGCCGCGGCCGTTCTCGCCGTACGGGGTCACCAAGCTCGCTGGCGAGCACCTGGCGCTGCTCTACGGCCGCAACTTCGGCCTGCCGGTGGCGGCGCTGCGTTACTTCACCGTGTACGGCCCGCGCCAGCGCCCGGACATGGCGTTCCACCGCTTCTGCCGGGCGATGCTCGCGAACGAGCCGATCACCGTGTACGGCGACGGTCTCCAGTCGCGTGACTTCACGTTCGTTGCCGACGCCGTGGAGGCGAACGTGCGCGCGTGGAAGCGCGCGGCGCCCCAGGGCGTGTACAACGTGGGCGGCGGCTCGCAGGTCACGGTCCTGGAGGCCATCGCGTTACTCGAGAAGAGCTTGGGGCGGAAAGCTCGCGTGAATCTCGAGCCCCGTCCCGCGGGCGATCCGCTGCGCACGCGCGCCGACGCCACGCGGCTCGCGACCGACCTCGGCTACGCCACCAAGGTGGGCATCGCCGACGGCCTCGCCGCCCAGGCGGATTGGGCGCGGACGCTGTACGGAGGCGTGCGGTGAGGCACCCCACGCGGCACGCGAGCTCATGACCACGCCACGGCTCTCCGTGGTCGTCCCTGCGTACAACGAAGCGGAGAGCCTGGCGGAGCTGCACCGCGAGCTGGTGGCGGCGCTCGACCCGCTCGACATGACGTGGGAGGTGCTCTACGTGGACGACGGCTCGCGCGACGGCACCGACCGCGCCATCGAGCGCATCTGCGCCGAGGACCCGCGCGCGCGCGGCATCCTGCTGTCGCGCAACTTCGGCAAGAGCGCGGCGCTCGCCACCGGGTTCAAGGCGGTGCGCGGCACGTTCGTGTGCACGATGGACGCGGATCTCCAGGACGACCCGGCCGAGCTGCCGAAGCTGTTCGCCGTGCTCGACCAGGGCTTCGACCTGGTCTCCGGCTGGAAGGTGAAGCGGCGCGACCCGCTGACGAAGCGCCTGCCGAGCAAGCTCTTCAACACCGTCACCAGCGCCGTGGCGGGGGTGCGGCTCCACGACTTCAATTGCGGCTTCAAGCTCTACCGCCGCGAGGTGGTGGATGCGCTCGAGGTTTACGGCGAGCTGCACCGCTTCCTGCCCGCGCTCGCGCACTGGCGCGGTTTCCGCGTCGGCGAGGTGGGCGTGAACCATCGGCCGCGGCGCTTCGGCCAGTCCAAGTTCGGCGCGTCGCGGTTCGTGAACGGTTTCCTGGACCTCTTGACCGCGGCGTTCATCTCCACGTCGGCGTTGAAGCCGCTGCACGTCTTCGGCCGCATCGGCCTCGCGTTCTTCCTCGTCGGATTCGGGCTCGCGGTGTGGTTCGTCGTCCAGTGGGCGCACGGCGAGCCGCTGCGCGTGCGGCCGTTGATGCTGTTCGGCGCCGCGAGCGTGCTGCTCGGCATCCAGTTCATCCTGATGGGCCTCCTCGGCGAGATGATCGCGCACCAGTCGGCGCGCGACGACTACCCGGTGCGCCGGCGGTTCAACGGATGAAGGCGTTCGTGCTCGCCGGCGGACTGGGCACGCGCCTGCAGCCGCGCTTCGGCGCGCTGCCGAAGCCGCTGGCGCCGATCGGCGGCCGGCCGTTCGTCACCCGGCAGCTCGAGTGGCTCGCCGGCCACGGCGTGCGGCGCGCGGTGATCCTCGCCGGGCACGGCGCCGAGTCGATGCGCGAAACGCTGGGCACGCGCGCCGCGGGCGTGGAGCTGGAGTGGTCGGTGGAGCCCGAGCCGATGGGAACGGGAGGGGCGCTCTACTGGGCGCGGGCGTTCGTGGACGGGCCGGTGCTGGTGGTGAACGGCGACACGCTCGCCGAGGGCGACCCGTGGGTGCTCGAGCGCGAGCGCTGGGACCACGGCGCACTGGGCGCGGTGGCGCTCTACGAGGTCGCCGACGCGAGGAGCCGCGGCCGCGTCGAGCGCGACGGCCACGGCACGATCGCGCGCTTCGTGGAGAAGGACGAGCGCTGGACCGGGCCGGCGTGGGTGAACGGCGGCGCCTACGCATTCGCGCCCACGCTGTGGCGCCACCTGCCCCAGGGACCGTCGTCGCTCGAGCGCGACGTGCTGCCGCGGCTCGCCGAGCGCGGGCTGCTCCGTGGGCTGTCGTGCGCGGGGCGTTTCTGGGACATCGGCACGCCCGAGGACTGGGAGCGCGCCGACCGGGAGCTCGCACGATGAAGGGCGGCATCCACTACTACCGCGCCCGGGCGCCGCTCCGCCTGTCGTTCTGCGGCGGCGGCACCGACGTCTCGCCCTATCCCGAGGAGCACGGCGGCTGCGTGCTCTCGGCCACGATCAACCACTACGCCTACGCTTCGCTCCACCCGCGCCGGGATTCGAAGCTCACGCTCGCCTCGCTCGACTACGACGTCGTCGCCAAGTACGAGCACCCGCGGCGGGTGAAGATCGACGGCACGCTCGACCTGCTGAAGGCGGCGGTGCGCTCGCTCAAGGTGCGCCGCGGCGCCGACCTGTGGACCCACTCCGACGCGCCGCCGGGCTCGGGGCTCGGCGCCTCGAGCACGCTCATGGTGGCGCTGCTCGCGGTGCTGCGCGAGTGGCTGAAGCTCGACCTGTCGCCGTACGAGCTCGCCGAGCTGGCGTACCGCGTCGAGCGCGTCGACCTGAAGCTCGCCGGCGGCCGCCAGGACCAGTACGCGGCGTCGTTCGGCGGCTTCAACTTCATCGAGTTCCTCCGCGACGGCACCGTGGTGACGCCGCTGCGCCTGAGGCGCGACACGCTCGAGGAGCTGGAGTACCGGCTGCTGCTCTGCTACATGGGCCGCACGCGCCAGAGCGCGCACATCATCGAGCGGCAGACGAAGAGCTATACGAGCGGCCGCAAGGACACCGTGGAGGCGCTGCACGCCCTGAAGCTCCAGACCGCGGACATGAAGCGCGCGCTGCTGCTCGGCCACGTCGACGGCTTCGGCGAGCTGCTGCACGAGGCGTGGCTGCACAAGAAGAAGCTTGCCGAGGGCATCTCCAACCCGCACGTGGACAAGCTGTACGCCGTGGCGCGGAAGGAGGGCGCGCTCGGCGGCAAGATGACCGGCGCCGGCGGCGGCGGCTACTTCCTGTTCCTGACGCGGTTCGACCGGCGCCACCGCGTCTCCGCGGCACTCGAGCGGCTGGGCGGCCAGGTGGTGCCGTTCCAGTTCGAGTCGCGGGGCGTGCAGAGCTGGCCGGTGGCCCACGAGCGCTAGGCTCCTCCCATGATCGCGCCGCCCGCGCCGAAAGCGCCTGAAGCCGCCGCGCGCCGCATCGCGCTCCTGGGACCGCTCCATCCCTGGCGCGGCGGACTCGCCCAGTACCTGCAGTTCCTCGGCGAGGCGTTGGAGCGGCACGCGCAGGTGAACGCGGTCACGTTCACGCGCCAGTACCCGGGCCTGCTGTTCCCGGGCACGACCCAGTTCGACGTGGACGCGCCCCGGCCGCGGTTCCTCACCGTGCCGATGCTGGATTCGATCAACCCCATCACCTGGCGGCGCACCGCGGCCCAGCTCGAGCGCTGGACGCCGGGCGCCGTGGTGCTCAAGTGGTGGATGCCGTTCTTCGGCCCCGCGTTCGCTTCGGCGGTGGGCCCGCTCAGGAAGCGCGGCACGCGCGTCGTGCTCGTGTGCGACAACCTCGTCGGGCACGAGCCACGCGTGTTCGACAACGCGTTCACGGACTGGATGATGCGGAACTCCGACGGCTACCTGGTGATGAGCGACGCGGTCGAGCGCGACCTGGACCGGCTCAAGCCCGGCGCCCCACGGCGCCGCGTGCCGCACCCGTTCTACGCCCAGTTCGACCGCCAGCGCTGGACGCGCGAGACCGCGCGCGCCTCGCTGGGGCTGACCGGCGACGTGGCACTGTTCTTCGGGTACGTACGGCACTACAAGGGGCTCGACACGCTGCTCACGGCGTGGAAGCGCGTGCGCGCCGTGCGGCCGCAGGCGACGCTCGTGGTGGCGGGGGAGTTCTACGAGGACCCGGCGGCGTACGCGGGGCTGATCCAGGACGCGGGAGGTGTGCGGTTGATCGACCGCTACATCCCCGACGAGGAGGTCGAAGCGCTGTTCCGCGCCGCCGACGTCACCGTGCTGCCCTATCGCTCGGGCACGCAGAGCGGCGTCACGCACGTCGCCTACGCGCTCGGGACGCCGGTGATCGCCACCCGCGTCGGCGGGCTCACCGAGAGCATCCGCGACGGCGACACCGGGCTCACGGTGCCGCCCGAGGACCCGCTCGCGCTCGCCGCCGCGATCGTGCGCTTCTTCGCCGAGGGGCTGGGCGAGCGCATGCGCGGGCCGATCGCCAGCCTGCGCGCGAGCCACTCGTGGGACGCGCTCGCGCGCGCGACCGTGGAGTTCGTGGACAGCTTGAAGCCGACTCGGGGCTGGTCGTGAAGCGCGCGGCGTGGGCGATCGCGCTCGCGGCGCTGCTCACGTATGCGCTCACCGGCGGCGGCAGGATCGTGGGCAGCGACGAGGTGACGATGTTCGAGCTCGCGCGCTCGATCGTGCACGGCTCGATCAAGGTGCCCGAGGGGGCGACGATGCGCGGCCCCGACGGGCAGACCTACACCAAGAACACCTGGGGCGAGGCGCTGCTCGCGCTGCCCCTGGTCGCGGCGGGCGACGTCGCGGCGCGCGCGGCCGGCTTCCAGGGCGAGCGCGCGCAGTGGGCGTCGCGTTTCGTGGCGTCGTTCTTCAACGCCATCGTCGTGGCGCTGCTGCTCGCCGCGCTCTACGCGACGCTCCGCGGCCTCCGCGTCAGCGCGCGCGCGAGCCTCGCGGCCACGGCGGCGCTGGGGTTCACGACACCGCTCTGGGTCTATGCGAAGTCGTTCATGGCGGAGCCGCTCGAGGCGCTCGGCCTGCTGCTGGCGCTCGCCGGCGCGGCGGGTGCCGGGGTCGCTCCCGCGCCCGCCGACCAGCGCCGCGGCGAGCGCGTCGCCGCGGCCGGCGCGTTCCTCGCCATCTCCGCCAAGCTCGCCATGGGGCCGCCCGCGCTCGCCTGCCTCGCAGCCCTCGGCATGCGGCGGCCCAGGGCGTGGCTCGTGCCCCTCGGCGGCGTGGCGCTGGCGCTCGCGGGGCACGCGGTCTACGACCTGTTGCGGTTCGGCAGCCTGTTCGAGACGGGTTATGGCGCGCAGGCCTCGGCGGGCGCGTTCACGACGCCGCTCTGGGTCGGCGTCTACGGCCTGCTCTTGTCGTCGGGGAAGGGGATCGCCTGGTTCGCGCCCGTGCTCTGGCTCGCGCCCCTGGGCGTTGCGGCGATGGTGCGCTCGCGCGCGCACTCGGAAGCCGCGCGCCGTGGCGACGACGTTCGCCACGCGGGCTGGGCCATCGTCGCCGCATGGGCGGTGGCGCTGTTCGCCTACGGGCGTTTCCAGCACTGGGCGGGCGACGGCTCCTGGGGACCGCGCTACCTGGTGCCCGTGCTGCCGCTCGCCGCGATCGCGGTGGGCTTCGCGCTCGACGGCGCCTCGAAGCTCCGGAAGCGCGTCGCCTGGGCGCTGGCGATCGCGGGCCTGGTGGTGACCCTGGGCGGCGTCGGCGTCTACTTCGGCGCCCAGATGCGCGAGGCCGGCGACTACCCATACACGCTCGCGCTCGACGATCCGCACTTCATGGAGGCGAGCCACTGGAACCCGCGCTACACGCCGATCGCGGGGAACTGGCGGATGCTCGGCCGGAACTTCGGCGAGCACCTTCAGGGTGAAGCGCCCGCCCTGGGACAGGGTGGCGCCGTGGATCCGCGCACCGGCATCACGCACGACGAAGAGCAGGCGCTGCTCCACGCCATCGACGTGTGGTGGCTCTACGCGGGCTACGCCGGCATCCCGAAACTCCCGCTTGGCATCGCCGCGATCGCGCTGCTCGCGGGCGTGGTCTGGGCGTGGATGCGCGCCTGGCGCCAAGTGCGCGAGGAGCACGCGTGAAGACGCTCGCGGTGGTGGTGCTGTCGTGGAACGGGGTGGCGCTGACGCTCGACACCCTGCGCTCGCTCGCGGCGTGTCGCGTGCCGGACTCCTGGCGGCTGCGCACGCTGGTCGTGGACAACGCCTCGTCGGACGGCTCACCGGAGCGCGTGCGCGCGGAGTTCCCGGACGTCGACCTGCTGGCGCTCGCCGAGAACCGGCGGTTCGCGGGCGGGAACAACGAGGGGCTCAAGAAGGCGCTCGACGGCGGCGCCGACGCGGTGATGCTGCTCAACAACGACGTGATCGCGGATCCCAAGATGATCGAGAAGCTGCTCGCGGCGCTCGAGGAGCAGCCGGGCGCCGGTGCGGCGGCACCGCTCATCTACTTCGCGCCGCCCAGCGACCGCATCTGGTACGGCGGCGGCCGCTGCCGGCCGTGGCTCGCGCACAGCTCGCACCGGGGCCTGCGCGAGCGCGACCGCGGCCAGTACCGGTCGATCGAGGACACCGGCTACCTTACCGGCTGCTGCCTGCTCGCCACCGCGGAAGCGTGGAGGAAGGTCGGGTTCCTGGACGAGCGCTACTTCATCTATGCCGAGGACGCCGACTGGTGCCTGCGCGCCCGCGCCGCCGGCTTCCGGCTGCTGTTCGTGCCCACCGCACGGCTCTGGCACCGGGTGAGCGCCAGTTCGGGCGGGGCGCTGAACGCGTGGAAGGTCTACCAGCGCCTGCGCGCCAACGTCACGCTGTGGGCGCGGCACGCGCGCGGGATCGCGCGGCTCACCTGGCTGCCGGCGCTGCTCGTGCAGCAGGCAGCGTACGCGGCCTGGCTGCTCGCGCGCGGCCAGGCCGCTGCCGCGCTCGCGGTGCCGAAGGCGCTCGCAGACGCCGCGGCGAAGCGCGATCCGGCGGAGGTGCGACTCTGAGCCCGCTCCGTGCCGAGAAGCCCGCGCCCGGTCCGAACGAGCGGCCGCTGTTCCTGCGCGAGGTGATCGCGGCGCTGCCGCAGGGCGCGCGCGTGCTGGATGCGGGCTGTGGTCCCGGCTCGTGGCCGCACCCGCTGCGGCCCGACCTCGACATCACCGCGTTCGACATCAAGTTCCCGCCCGGGCCGCCGCGGCCGGGGCGGCTCGTGCACGTCTTTCGCGGCGATCTCGCGCGGCTCCCGCTCCGGAGCGGGCTCTTCGACCTGACGGTGTGCCACTACGTGCTCGAGCACGTCACCGAGCTCGCGGCGTGCTGCGACGAGCTGGCGCGCGTGACCCGGCCGGGCGGCCAGCTCTACCTCTCGGTGCCGCGCGCGGCGGCGTTCGACGACCGGCTCTACCGGTTCGCGGGCTACTTCGCCAAGTACGGGCTCATGAAGTTCAAGAAGCGGCTCGAACACCAGCAGCGCTTCGACTTCCAGGGGTTGGTCGAGCTGTTCTACGCCCGCGGCCTGCGGCTCACCGCCACCGCGCGCGTGCCCGCCGGCTTCAGCTGGATGAACGATCCGCGCACGAAGCCGCTCCAGGGCATGTTCACCGACACGGTCGCCACGCTCCACCGCGCCACCGGGCTGGACCTCGCGCGCGACGCCAACTTCGTGATGACGTTCGAGAACGTGGGGCAGGTGGGCCTGCGCACGGTGACGAACGTGTGCCGCGAGTGCGGCGAGCACTCGATCGTGACCGGTGAGGGCTCGAGCTGGCAATGTCCGTACTGCCAGAAGCGGAACCCGTTCGGGAGGGTTCGAGCGAGCTGATGCGCGTCCTCCACGCCCCGTCGGAGATCGCCGGCCAGCCGAGCATCCTCGCGCGCGCGCTGCGCGACCTCGGCGTCGAGGCGTGGTCGCTGGCGACCAACCCGACCTTCGCGCAGTACTCACCCGATGAGCACCCGCCGCTCGATGCGATGCCGCCCATACCCCGCTATCTCGGGTACGCGGGGCTCGTGGCGAAGCACCTCGGCCGGCACGACGTGTTCCACTTCCACTTCGGCCGCACGCTGATCCCGCCGCATAATCTCGACCTGCCGCTCTACCGTGCGCTGGGGAAGAAGCTCGTGTTCCACTACCACGGCTGCGACGTGCGCAACCGTGCGCACATGCTCGCCACCCACGCGCGGGCGACCTGCACCGAGTGCGACCCGTTCTGCATCCCCAAACGCCAGGAGCGCATCCTGCGCGAAGCGAAGGCGAACGCACACGCCGAGATCGTGTCCACGCCCGACCTCCTCGAGAGCGTGCCCGGTGCGCGCCAGGTGCACGTGGCGGCGTGGCTCCCCGACTATCGCCCACTGCCGTTCCGCGAGCAGCCGAAGCTCGTGCTGCACGCGCCCACGAACCGGCTCATCAAGGGCACGAAGTACGTCGAGGCGGCGTTCGCGCAGTTGCAGCCCCGCTTCCCGGACGTCGAGTTCCGCATCGTCGAGAAGACGGCGTGGCCGAGCTTGAAGGAGCAGATGGCGGAGTGCGACGTGTTCGTGGACCAGGTGTTCATGGGCTGGTACGGCATGGTGAGCGTGGAGGCCATGGCGCTCGCGCGCCCGACGCTGGCGTACATCCGGCCCGACTTCGAGCCGCGCGCGAGCGGCTGCCCCGTGGTGCGCACGAGCCTGGAGACGCTGGCCATGGACCTCGAGGCCCTGCTCAGCGACGCTTCGCGTCGCCGGGCCCTGGGTGACGCGGGACGCGCCTACGTCGAGCGCGAGCACGAGGCGCACGTGATCGCCCAGCGCGTCCTGGACCTCTACCACGAGATCGGCGCCCGGTGAGCCTGCGCGAGTCGCTGCGGAAGCTCTCCGGCGAGTCGATGGTTTACGGCCTCGGCCAGGTCAGCGGCCGCGCGGTGAACCTGCTCCTGGTGCCCATCCTCACCCGCGTGCTCTTGCGGCAGCAGTTCGGCGTCTCCGAGCTCGTCACCGGCTACTCCGCGAGCGTGCTCCTGGTGCTCGTCTTCGGCATGGACGCCGCACTGGCGCGCTTCTTCTACCAGCAGCCCGACCGCGCCGCGCGCCTGCGCATGACGTCGTCGTCGTTCGCGTTCCGGCTCGCGACCGGCGTCAGCGTGTCGCTGCTGCTGGCGCTGCTGGCGGGGCCGCTCGCGGTGGCGCTCACCGGCAGCGACGCCTACGGCAAGTACCTGCGGCTGGGCGCGCTCACGCTGCCGTTCACGCTCACCGTGCTGTGGTGCAACGATCTGCTCCGGGTGACGTTCCAGCCGTGGAAGTTCGTGGTGCTGAACGTCACCCAGACGGCGCTCGTGGGCGGCGTCACGCTCTACCTGGTGCTCGCGCGCGGCCTCGGCGTCGCCGGCGTGCTCTACGGCAAGCTCGCGGGCGACGCGCTCGCGGCGCTCCTGGGCGTGGTGCTCTGCCGCCACCACGTGCGCCCGCGCTTCGACCGCGCCATCCTCGCCGGGATGCTCCGTTACGGGCTGCCGCTGGTCCCGGTGGCGTTCGCCTACGGCACGATCGGCTCGGTCGACCGCTGGTCGCTCCAGCGCTTCGCCTCGCTCGACGAGGTCGGCATCTACGCGGTGGCGCTCAAGTTCTTCGCCGTGGTCACGCTCGGCGTGTCCGCGTTCCAGCTCGCGTTCATGCCGTTCGCGTTCGCGCGCGCGCAGGACCCGGAGGCGCCCCGGCTCTACGCGCGCGTGCTCGGACTCTACGTCGCGGTGGCGAGCGCGGGCGCTCTCCTCGTGGGCCTCGCGGCGCCGCTCGGCATCCGCCTGCTGGCCACCCACGAGTACGCGGCTTCGGCGCGGCCGGCGTTGTGGCTGGGTTTTGCCGCGGTCGCGCAGGGTGCGTACTATGTCGCGGCTCTGGGCATCAACCTCTCGCTTCGCAACGCGTTGCTCGGTCTCTCGGTGGGCGGCGCCGCGGTGATCGCCGCGGTGGCGAACCTGCTGCTCGTGCCGCGCCTCGGCGCGGAGGGAGCGGCGATGGCGACGTTCGCGGGCTACGTCACCTCCGCGACGCTCACCTACGTGATCGCGCAGCGCGTGCACCCGTTGCCGTTCCGCGGCGCGCGGCTCGCGGCGCTGTTCGCGGCGGCGGTGGCGCTCGGCGCGGTGACGGTGCGCCAGCCGGCCGCGGGTAGCGCGGCGGTGGCGCTGCGGGCGGCCGCGTGGGCGGCGTTCGCACTGCTGGCATGGAAGAGTGACGTGTGGAAGGACCGGGGCGCGATCCGGCACCGGTCGGCGACCGAACCGAAAGGCGGCTAGCACATGTGCGGCATCGCGGGGCTCTTCGATCGACACGGGCGCGCCGACCTGGGCCGGGCGCAGGCCATGGGGCACCTGCTGCGCGATCGCGGTCCCGACGACGAGGGCCTGGTGCTGATCGACACCGCGGGCGGGCAGACGTTCACGCACGGCGGCGCCGACACGCCGGCGGACGTGTTCCGCTCCGGCCTGCCGTGGGCGCCCGGCGTGGCACGCGGAGCGCAGGCCACGGCGCGCTACGACTTGGCGCTCGTCCACCGCCGGCTCTCGATCGTCGACCTGAAGCCCACGGGTCACCAGCCCATGTGCGATCGCGAGCAGAAGCTGTGGATCGTCTACAACGGCGAGATCTACAACCACGTCGAGCTGCGCGAAGAGCTGGAGAAGGAAGGCGTCACGTTCGCGGGCGGCAGCGACACCGAGGTCATCCTCGCCGCGTATCGCGCCTGGGGCGAGCGCTGCCTCGAGCGGCTGAACGGCATGTTCGGCCTCGCCCTCTGGGATACCGACCGGCGCCGGCTGTTCTGCGCGCGCGATCGCCTCGGCGTGAAGCCGTTCTACTTCCAGTTCGACGGCCGCGCGTTCGCGTTCGCGTCCGAGGCCCGTGCACTGGTGCTCACGCAGAAGCAGCGCATCCAGCCTCACCTGCCCGCGGTGCGCGACCTCCTGGCGCTCGACTGGGTGGACCACGAGTCGCGCACGTTCTTCGACGGCCTGCGCCAGCTGCCGCCCGGCCACTGGCTGTCGGTGGGCGAGGACGGCTTCCGCGTCGAGCGCTGGTGGGGGTTGGACCCCAACGCGCGCGCGGTGGGCTCGAGCGCCGAGCTGACGGAGCAGTTCGCGGAGCTGTTCACCGACAGCGTGCGCCTGCGCCTGCGCGCCGACGTCGAGGTGGGCTCGTGCCTCTCGGGCGGGCTCGATTCGAGCGCGGTCGTCACCACCGCGGGCAAGCTCGCGAACGCCGGCCTGCACGCGTTCACGTGCGCCTACGATGAAGGGCCCGCGTACGACGAGCGCCCGTACGTTCGCGCCGTGGCCGAGGCGAGTAGCGCGCAGTCGCACGTCGTGGTGCCCGACGGCTCCGACTTCTGGCGCGTGTTCGACACGCTCGCCGACCGCCAGGGCGAGCCCACCGCCGGACCCGGCGTGTACTCGCAGTGGCAGGTGATGAAGCTCGCGGGCGACACCCATTTGAAGGTCCTGCTCGACGGCCAGGGCGGCGACGAGACGCTCGCCGGCTACTTCCGCTACCTGCCGGCGCGGCTGCGCGACCTGGCCGAGGCCGGCAACTGGGCGGCGTTCGCCTCGCTCTGGGGCAAGGTCTCCGATCGGCTCGGCCTCGCCACCACGCTGCTGCACACGTTCGAGCCGTGGCTGCCGTCGCCGCTCGTGGCGTCGCTGCGCCGCCGCTTCGGCCAGGGCAAGGACCTCGTGCTCTCCGGCACGCTGCGGAAGCTCCGCTCGGAGGCCCCGGCGATCCCCGCCTCGACGCGCTCGCAGCTGTGGTCGCAGCTCGCGTTCGACACCACCGTGCGCCAGCTG
>Ga0209811_10000307_pt1 | contig 22198 bp, 17 predicted proteins | sample Coa_R1_6_FD_187161 | JGI IMG/M metagenome (GOLD analysis project Ga0209811, IMG submission 187161) | Surface soil microbial communities from Centralia Pennsylvania, which are recovering from an underground coalmine fire. - Coalmine... | ecosystem: Environmental > Terrestrial > Soil >... | reverse complement strand
CCTCGGCGGGCACCTCGGTCACGTCGACGTCGGGCTGACCGATGGGGCGGACCTTGTTGTCCTCGACGGCCTGGCCGTAGAACTGCGGCAGGGCCTCGTTGACCGCCTCCTGGAGAACCGCCCCGCGCCCGACCCGCTGGTCGATGATGCGACTGGGAACCTTGCCCTTACGGAAGCCGGGGACCTGGATCTGGGAGCCGATCGTCTTGTATGCCGCGTCGAGGCTCGGCTTGAGCTCCTCGAAGGGGACCTCGACGGTCAGCTTGACCCGGGTCGGGTTGAGGGTCTCGACGGCGCTCTTCACTGCAGGCACTCCAAGGGAAGGGAAGGTGGGGATGTCGCCGCTCATGGTAGCCGCCGCGGGCCGCGGGCCCGAATCGTCCGGGATGGCCGACGATCCGGCTCGCGAGCGCGAACGGACCGTCGACACCCATGACGAATGTCATGCATTTCGGTCAAGTTTTCGTCAGCGTTCCGTCATTCTTTCCCCAACTTCGACTCTCGAAGGTTGCTGAGAGCCCATCGCTGGGTTACCGACCGGTTGAGTTGCCGCGTGGCAACCCCGCCGCACCCCCTGCAATGGAAGGACCTTCATGCGAAGCAAACTCCTGGCCGCCACCGCGGCCCTGGCTGCCGCCCTCGGTGCTGCCGCCGCCATCCCGACGACGGCCTCTGCCGCTCCGGCGGCCGGTCACGCCAAGGCCCACTCCCAGCGCGTCTGTTCCACGCCGAAGGCCGGCTTCGCCGCCTGTGACGCGCTGAAGCTGGTCAACGACCAGGGCGCGGCGGTCAACGCGGCCGGGTCGGCCGTCACACCCAAGGCGATCTCCGGCAAGACCCCGGCAAACATCCAGGACGCCTACAAGCTCGCCGGACTGTCAGCAGGCGGTCGCACGGTGGCCATCGTGGACGCCTACGGCTACCCCAACGCCGAGCGCGACCTCGGGATCTACCGTGCCCAGTGGGGTCTGTCGGCCTGCACCAAGGCCAACGGCTGTCTCACCATCGTCAACCAGACCGGTGGCACCAAGCCGCCCAGGACCAACGTCGGTTGGGCCCAGGAACAGGCGCTCGACCTGGATGCCGTGTCGGCCGCGTGCCCGAGCTGCAAGATCCTCCTCGTCCAGGCCACGAGCGCATCGTTCGGCAACTTGGGGACGGCCGTCAACTACGCCGCCTCGCGAGGCGTCGCTGCGATCTCCAACAGCTACGGCGGCGGCGACTCGGCCGACTCGAGCTACGGCTCCTACTACAACCACTCGGGAGTCGCCGTGACCGCCTCGACGGGTGACAACGGGTACCAAGGCGCCAGCTTCCCGGCCTCCTCGCACTACGTGACTGCCGTCGGTGGCACCTCGCTCACGGGCTCGTCCAACGCTCGTGGCTGGAACGAGACCGTCTGGAGCGGTGCCGGCTCCGGCTGCACGACGCTCAACGCCGCACCGGCCGGCCAGACCAGCGCGATGACGAACTGCTCGGGTCGCGCCATGGCGGACGTTTCCGCCGTTGCGGACCCGGCGACCGGGCTCGCCGTCTACGCGCCGACGTCCAGCTCGTCGTCGTCGTGGGCCCAGTACGGCGGCACGAGCCTGTCCTCGCCGCTTGTCGCCTCGGTCTACGCCCTCTCCGGCAACACGTCCGGCTACGCCAACAACAAGCCCTACGCCCACCCGAGCGGGCTGTTCGACGTGACCTCCGGCAGCAACGGGCCCTGCGCGAGCTGGTGCTCGGCCAAGACCGGCTGGGACGGCCCGACCGGCCTGGGGACCCCGAACGGCACCAGCGCCTTCTGAGGCCCCACACCCATCCCGGAGCGGCCCGTCACCAGTGCGAGGTGATGGGCCGCTTCGGTGCAGTCCGCGCCGGCCGGACATCGAGTGATCACGACATGCGGGCTCCAGATCCTCGACTCCCGAGAGTCGTGATCACTCGACTCGTCAGGACGGCGCCGTATGCCGGGCGCGGGCTTCAGCGTCTCGCCGACCACTCCCGGAGGGCGGGAAGGACGTGGTCGACCGTCAGCGGTGCGAGCAGCTCGGCACCAGGCCCGGTGCCGTCGGCAGCCCCCGCGGCGACGGTCACCCAGGCCAGCTCGGCGATCTCGGCACGGGGGCTGACGTCGACCGGCCGCTCGATGACGTGGACGACCGAGTCGACGATCGCGCCGGGCTCGTTGGCGGCAGGCGCCTGCCAGTGACCCAGCACCTCGAGCTCTTCGGCGTGCAGGACGAGGCCGACCTCCTCCTCGGCCTCTCGTACGGCGGCGGCCAGCGCAGCCTCGCCAGGCTCCAGCTTGCCCCCGGGGAGCATGAAGCGCTCGGTGCCCCGCTTGCGGACGACGAGGAGCCGCCCGGCATCGAGCACCGCGACGCTGGCAGTGACGAAAACCGTTGCCACGGAAGGGTTGTCAGTCATGGAGCGGGCGACTCCTGCGGAAGGACGGGCCGGCACGGCGGGCTCACCACCCGCGGAGCGGCGGTGAACCCGCCAAGGCCGGAGCGGGCGACGAGAATCGAACTCGCGTAGCCAGTTTGGAAGACTGGGGCTCTACCATTGAGCTACGCCCGCACGCCCCGCAGCCATCGGGCCGCAGAGCACGCGTTAGCCTAATGCCCGCCCTCGCGGCCGAGGAAATCGACGACGTCGACCACTCTCCCTCCGCGCGGACGACGGGGTATGGCGCAGGTTGGTAGCGCGTCCGCTTTGGGAGCGGAAGGCCGCCGGTTCAAATCCGGCTACCCCGACCAGGTGCTCGCGCACCGGTCACGACGGCCCGGGCTCGAGCGGCCGTCTCACGGGCCAGCCGGGCGCTGAGGCCGACGTGGGTTGCCGGGTCGAGCAGTCGTGACAGCTCCGAGGCGGACAGCGCGGCACCGACGACCGGGTCGTCCCTGAGCAGCTGGTCGAACGCGGCCTCGGTGGTGGACGCCAGGTGAGCCAGATGATGGACGAGGTCGTGCGCCCGCTGTCGCCCGATGCTCTCGGCGAGCGCCATCATGACCGCCTCCGCACAGATCAGGCCGCCGGTGAGGTCCAGGTTGGCCCGCATCCGGGCCGGGAACACGCACAGGCCGGACAGGATCTCGTGGAGGTCCCCGAGCGCTCCGACAGCGAGAGTGCAGGCCTGCTCGAGGACCTGCTCCATGAGCGCGGATCGGGCGCCGTCGACCTCGTGGGACTGGACAACGGCCTCGAGAGCCGTGGGTACCAGCCCCCGCACGCGCGCGCAGGAGGTGACCACGGACCCGCTCCGTTTGGGGTTGCGCTTCTGCGGCATCGTCGAGCTGCCCACGTCACCGTCGGGGACCGGCTCGGCGAGCTCACCGAACTCGACCGACATCAGCCGAGCCACCTCGTCGGCCACCGAGCCCGCCGTCGCGCAGGCCAGGCCCAGCACACAGACGAGCTCGGCGAACGGGTCGACGATATTGCGTGACGGGACTGGCATCGGCAGCAGCCCGAGGCGGGCGGCCACGGCGGCCTGGACCTCGGGCCCACGCTCCCCCATCGCCGCGAAGGTCCCTGCGGCGCCCCCGGTCATGCACGTCAGCACGCGCGGCGCGCACTCGGCCAGACGCTCCAGATCATGCAGGAAGGCATCGACCCAGGCCGAGACTTTCAGTCCGAAGGTGATCGGAACCGCCTGCTGCCCGTGGGTGCGTCCGGCCATGACCGTCTCGGCATACTCCTCGGCGAGGTCGGCCAGGACACCGACGATCCTGCGCAGCAGGTCCTCGACCCCGTCGACCACGACCCGCAGCGCCAGCGACTCGCTCGTCTGCTGGATGTTCTGGGTGGTTGCGCCCCAGTGGACCCAGCCGCCCGCCTCAGGTCCGGACAGGGCGGCCAGCCCGGCCACGAGGGGCACGAGGGAGTGACCGGTCCGAGCCTCCTCCCGCAGCAGCTCGGCGTCGTCGAACAGCTCCAGGTGCGCCACCGCGGCGATGCGGTCCGCTGCCTCCACCGGCACGATGCCGACCGCCGCCTGGGCCAAGGCGAGCGCGGACTCGACGTCGAGCTGACGCTGGAGCCGGCTCGGCCGGCCGAAGAGAGCGGCCACGTCGGAGTGGCTGAACGGTTCGGTCATCCACCCATCGTGCCGCGCCGTGCCCGGATCTCGGCGATCGCCCTGCCCGCCGCTCGGCCCTTGGCCTCGAACCCGTCCGTCGGCCGCCAAGCGGGCCGCTCCCCCACGGTGACGTCGAAGCCGCCGTGTGCAGCCAGCTGGGCCAGGGCGTGGGCGGCATATGCGCCCTGGTCGGTCGCGATGAGCAGGACGCCGCCGGGCACCAGCCGGTCGCGCACGAGATCGAGGGTGTGGGCCGTCACGAAGCGCCGCTTGGCGTGCTTGGACTTGGGCCAGGGGTCGGGGAAGAACAGGTGCACCGCCGTGAGCGACCCGGGGGCGATCCGGTCGGTCAGCAGCGGCACGGCGTCGCCGAGGTGGACCCGCAGGTTCGGCACCCCGGCTACCTCGGCCGCGGCGAGCATCCGGGCGATCCCGGGCGTGTGGACGTCTACGGCGAGGAGGTCGTGATCGGGATGCTCCGCGGCAAACGCGATGGCGGACGCGCCGTGACCGCAACCGACCTCGAGGACGAGCGGTGCCACACGCCCGAACGCCGCGAGGGGACGCAGCGGTCCCTCCGGTATGCCGCGGAGCGGCAGGAAACGGGCCATCCGGTCCTCGGTGAGGGCCGAGAGGCGGCCGCGGCGCGCGGCATACGACCTGACCCAGGTGGGCCGGTCCAGATCGGTCCCGGTCATCGGTCGCTCGTCAGTCCCACGAGACGAGGACCACGGCCCGGTCGTCGCCGTCGCCGGACCGGGCCGCCCGGCAGATCTCGGCGGGCAGCCCCTTGAAGCCGCCGGCTCTGCTCGCCGCCACCCCGAGCATCCGGTCGACGCCGTCGGCGAGGTCGTGGGAGCGGGTCTCGATGACCCCGTCGGTGTAGAGGAGGACCGCGTCGCCGTGGCCGAGCTGGCCCTTGAACCGCTTGAAGGCGGCCGCCTCGATGACGCCGAGCAGCGGACCGCTGGTTCCCTCGAGCATCGACCAGCGGCCCGAGCCGGCGAGGTACTGGGCGGCCGGCGGGTGCCCCGCACAGCCGAGGTCGAACTCACCGGTGATCAGGTCGACCGCGAGGTGGACGCAGGTGGCGAAGCCCTCGGTCCACTGCTGGCGCAGGAGGTACTTGTTGGCCGCCACGAGGAACTCCTCCGGCCGCACCGACCCGAGCAGCCCGCCGAAGGCGCCGGAGAGCAGCAGCGCCCGGGTGCCCGCCTTGGTCCCCTTGCCGCTCACGTCGACGAGGACGAGCTCGAGCTGCTTGCCGTCGCGGGACAGGTTGGTGAGCAGGAAGTCACCGGAGAACGAGTTGCCGTATGCCGAGTTGAGCGCGGCCTCCGCGTACCAGCCGTGCGGGAGAGCGGGCAGCTCGCCGCCCGCGCGCAGCCGGTCCCGCAGGTCGACGAACATCTGCTCACCGGCGACGCCGGTGACGCCGAGCCGGTCCCGTGAGGCCGACACCCACAGCATGAACCCCATGACGACCATCTGGGCCGCCACCGCAAAGCCCCACATCCGGAACTGCGACGGCCCCTCGATGCTCGTCACGAACGTCCAGACGAGCAGGTACGCGTAGAAGGCGACGGTCGGCAACGGCCTCAGGAAGAGCCCGGCGAGGACGATGAACGGGCTGAGCAGGGAGATCGTCGGCAGCCGGCCCGGGTAGAGCAGCTGGAAGACCCCGAAGGCCGTGACGACCGTCATCAGCCCGATGAGGTAGACCAGCGTCAGGTGCCTGCGGACAGGCGCCATCACCGATCCGATCCGCCGCTGAAAGCGGCGGACGATGCCAGGGCGGCCGTGCCGGATCACGACATTCGGTGCCTGTGGTGGTGGGTTCAACGGGTCGACCTAGGTGTGATCGTCAGTCCCGCTACTACGGGCGGCTTGTCGACCGAGACTAGCTCAGCGCCCCATGGGGGGTCCTAACCCAACCTGCGCAAACGGTGCCAATCGGGCGTTTCCGGAGAGTTCCCCGGTGCGGGCGGGAGCAACCTCGGCCAAATGGGTGAGGCCGGTGGCACTGCGGTACCGCCGGCGCGCGCCACCTCAGTCGAAGATCGGGCCGACCCGGCGGCTGCGCTTGAGCTCGTAGAAGCCGGGGATCCCGGCGACGAGGACGCACCCGTCCCACAACCGGCCGGCCGCCTCACCCTTGGGGGCCGGGGTGACGACCGGGCCGAAGAAGGCCTCGCCGGCCACCGCGATGACCGGCGTGCCCACCTCGTCACCGACCAGGTCGATCGCGCGCTGGTGCGAGGCCCGCAGGAGGTCGTCGACCTCGTCGGTGTCGGCGAACCGGATCAGGTCGGCGGGCAGGCCCACGTCGGCGAGTCCGCCGATGGTGGCGTCGCGGTAGTCCTCCTTGCCCAAGTGGATGCGGGTGCCGATCGCGTCATAGAGCGGCTTGACGACCTCCTGGCCGTGCTCTCGCTGGGCCGCGATGACGACCCGGACCGGTGCCCAAGCCTTGTCCATCATGGCGCGGTAGTTCTCGGGCAGGTCGCGGCCCTCGTTGAGGACGGCGAGGCTCATGACCGACCAGGTGACGTCGACCGGGCGGATCTTCTCGACCTCGATCATCCAGCGGGAGGTCATCCAGGCCCACGGACAGAGCGGGTCGAACCAGAACTCGGCCTGCTGGCGGGCGGTGTCTCGGGCGATGGTCGCGGGTGCGTGACTCGTCGTGGCGTCGACGATCGGTGTGTCAAGGCTCATGGCAAGAGCCAAGCACCAATCGCCCGACATTGTTCCCGGGGGGTCACCGTAGCCGTGGGAGGATGTCGCGTCGTCTGCCACGAACAGACTCGCATGCACCCGCTGGTGCACCCCACCCGAAGCCACCGCCAAGGAGACCACCGTGCCGGGCAAGAACCTCACCCGCGCCGAAGCGCAGGACCGCGCAGCGCTCGTCAGCGTCGACCACTACGCCGTCGACCTGGACCTGACGACGTCGGAGACGACGTTCCGGTCGCGCACGACGATCATCTTCTCGGGGACCGAGGGCGCGACCACGTTCGTCGACTTCATCGCCGAGTCGGTCGAGTCGCTCACCCTCAACGGCACCGCGCTGGACCCCGCAACCCACTTCGACGGCATACGCATCGCCGTCCCCGGGCTCGCGGCCCAGAACACCCTCGTGGTCGACGGCACCGGCCGCTACATGAACACCGGTGAGGGCCTGCACCGCTTCGTCGACCCCGTGGACAACGAGGTCTACCTGTACACCCAGTTCGAGGTCGCGGACTCGCGCCGGATGTTCGCCGTCTTCGAGCAGCCCGACCTCAAGGCCACCTTCGCCTTCACCGTCACCGCGCCCGCGCACTGGCAGGTCGTGTCGGTCTCCCCCACCCCGGAGCCGACCCCGGTCGAGGGTGACGCCGCCAAGGCCACCTGGGCGTTCGAGGCGACCCCGCGGATGTCCTCCTACATCACCGCACTCGTGGCCGGCCCGTACGACGTCGTCCGCGACGTGGCGACGAGCCGCAAGGGCGACATCCCGCTCGGCATCTTCTGCCGCAAGTCGCTCACCCAGTACCTCGACGCCGACAACATCTTCGCGCTGACCAAGACCGGGTTCACCTGGTTCGAGGACGCGTTCGACTGCGAGTACCCGTTCGCCAAGTACGACCAGCTCTTCACGCCCGAGTACAACATGGGCGCGATGGAGAACGCCGGCGCCGTCACCATCAACGAGATCTACATCTTCCGGGCCAAGGTCACCGAGGCGATCGTCGAGCGCCGCGCCCTGACGATCCTCCACGAGCTGGCCCACATGTGGTTCGGCAACCTCGTGACGATGCGCTGGTGGGACGACCTGTGGCTCAACGAGTCGTTCGCCGAGTGGGCCTCGACGACCTGCCAGGCCGAGGCCACCGAGTGGTCGACCGCGTGGACGACGTTCGGCACCCACGAGAAGGACTGGGCCTACCGCCAGGACCAGCTCTCCTCCACGCACCCGATCGTCGCCCCGATCAACGACCTCGCCGACGTCGAGGTCAACTTCGACGGCATCACCTACGCCAAGGGCGCCAGCGTGCTCAAGCAGCTCGTCGCCCACGTCGGCCGCGAGCCGTTCGTCGCCGGCCTGCGGCACTACTTCAAGAAGTACGCGTGGGGCAACACCACCCTCCCGGACCTGCTCGGCGAGCTCTCCGCGACGAGCGGCCGCGACCTCACCGCCTGGTCGAGGCTGTGGCTGGAGACCGCCGGCGTCAACACCCTCCGCCCGGTCATCGAGACCGACGAGCAGGGCCGGATCAGCAGTGCGGTCATCGAGCAGACCTTCGCTCCCGGCTTCGAGACCCTGCGTCCGCACACGCTCGAGATCGGCTCGTATGCCGTGCAGGGCGACTCCCTCGTCCGCACCGGCCGCCTCGAGCTCGACGTCGTCGGCGAGCGCACCGACATCCCCGAGCTGATCGGCACCGTCGCCCCGGACCTGCTGCTCGTCAACGACGAGGACCTCGCCTACGCCAAGATCCGGCTCGACGAACGTTCTCTCGCAACGGCGTTGGCGCATCCGCGTGGTTTCACCGACTCACTCCCCCGCTCGCTCGTGGTCGCCGCGCTCTGGGACATGACGCGCGACGCCGAGATGCGCCCGCGCGACTTCGTCGACTTCGTCCTGGCGAGCATCCCGGGCGAGAGCGACTCGACGCTGCTGCGCACGATGCTCACCCAGCTGCAGACGACGGTCGGCTCCTACCTCGACCCGGCCCACCGCGAGGAGGTCCGGCAGTCGGTGCTCCGCCGAGTGCACGACCTGGCCGGTGCCGCCGAGCCGGGCGGCGACGCCCAGCTCCAGCTCGTGACGACGTATGCCGCGCTGCTGCGGCCCGGCGACGACACGGCATACGCCCGGTCCCTGTTCGACGGGAGTGCCAGCCTGGAGGGCCTGGCCGTCGACACCGAGATGCGCTGGACCCTTCTCACCGCACTGGCCAACGCCGGCAGCGCGACCGAGGTCGAGATCGACGCCGAGCGCGACCGCGACAACACGGCCACCGGTCGCGAGCGTGCTGCCCGCGCCCGCGCCGCGATGCCGACCCCTGAGCACAAGGCTGCGGCCTGGCGCGAGGCGGTCGAGACCGACGGCCTGCCCAACTCGGTCGTCGAGGCGATCGGGATCGGGTTCAGCCGGGCGTCCGACCCCGACCTGCTGCGCCCCTATGTCGCCCGGTACCACGACATGCTCGAGTCGATGTGGACGTCGCGGACCCATGCCATCGGTGAGGCCATCGTCGTCTGGTTCTACCCCCGGTCGCTCGCCGACCAGGACCTGCTCACGGCGACCCAGACCTGGCTCGACGGGCACGCCGACGCCGAGCCGGCACTCGTGCGGCTCGTCGCCGAGAACCGCGACGGGATCGCGCGCGCCCTGGCCGCCCAGGACCGCGACGCCCGGGGCTGATCTGTGGGCACGGAAGCACTGCGCAACCTCACCTGGGACGACGTGAGCTCCTGGTTCCTCGGCGACGGGCTGCGGATCCTCGTCACGCTGGTCGTCGCCGTCGTCCTGCGCTGGCTGGCGCACCGGTTCATCCGGCGGGTCGTGCGGGTGACGACCGAGCGGGTGATGCCGGACAGCGAGGCCCGTGACCGCCACGTCGCTCGCGCCCGGACGATGGGCGCCCTGTTGCAGAGCATCGTCACCTGCTCGGTGGCGGCGGTCGCGCTCATCACGGTCCTCGGGCTGCTGGGCATCCCGCTCGCCCCACTCCTCGCGTCCGCCGGGGTCGGCGGTGTGGCGCTCGGCTTCGGCGCCCAGAGCCTGGTCAAGGACTTCCTCTCCGGCGTCTTCATGATCCTGGAGGACCAGTACGGCGTCGGCGACGTCATCGACACCGGCGAGGTGATCGGCACGGTCGAGGATGTCACCCTCCGGGTCACCAAGATCCGCGACGCCAACGGCGTGGCCTGGTACGTCCGCAACGGTGAGATCGTCCGGGTCGGCAACAAGTCCCAGGGCTGGTCGACCGCGATCGTCGACGTGGCCATCGCCTACACAGAGAGCGTCGAGCGCGCGGTCCCGGTCATCCGGGACGCCGCGGAGGCGATGTACGCCGACCCGGCCTGGAAGGACCTGATGATCGACGCGCCGGAGGTCGTGGGCATCGAGTCGATGACCGGCGCGTCCGTGACGATCCGGACCATCGTCAAGTGCCACCCCCAGCAGAACCTCCCCGTCCAGCGCGAGCTCCGCGAGCGGGTGAAGCACGCCCTGGACGCGGCCGGTGTCAAGGCTCCGCCTCCCGTCCTGCCCTTCGGCGGGCCGCGCCCCTGATCGTTGGAGGTGAACGCACGCGTCCTGGCGCGTCCGTGCACCTCCAACCATCGGCGGGACACCTGAGAGAATGGGCGGGTGACCGACCCGACGCCGCCCGCCGCGGCCGCCGCTCCGACGTTCTTCGACCAGGTGGGGGGACACGACACCTTCGCCCGGCTCGTCCACGCCTTCTACCAGGGGGTCGCGGGCGACCCGGTCCTGCGGGCGTTGTACCCCGAGGAGGACCTCGGCCCGGCCGAGCGACGACTGCGGATGTTCCTCGAGCAGTACTGGGGCGGCCCGACGACGTACTCCCAGGAGCGCGGTCACCCACGCCTGCGGATGCGGCACAACCCGTATGCCGTGACCATCGACCAGCGCGACCGCTGGCTGCGGCACATGATGGCGGCCGTCGACACCCTCGACCTGGACGAAGCCCACGACCACGCCCTGCGCGACTACCTCGAACGCGCCGCCTTCATGCTCGTCAACACGCCCGACTGAGCCAGGACCGGGCTCCCGCGCGGCCCCGCCCCATCTACAGTCCACCCGTTGACAACCCGCGCAATCGTCAACTCACCGACACTTCACCCGGTCGCTCGCCCGACCGGTGGATCCGGCTTGGCCGACGCACCCGGCATACGGAAGGATCGTCGTCCGTGACCGACCTGCAGACCGCACCCGACACGACCCTCCTCCACGCCCCCGACGGGCCCGATGCCGCCTGGTGGCGGACCGCCGTCATCTACCAGATCTATCCCCGGTCGTGGGCCGACAGCAACGGCGACGGCCTCGGCGACCTGCCCGGCATCAGCGCCCGGCTGCCCTACCTGCGCGACCTCGGGGTAGACGCCATCTGGCTCTCGCCGTTCTACACCTCGCCGATGAACGACGCCGGCTACGACGTCGCCGACTACCGCGACATCGACCCGATCTTCGGCACCCTCGACGACGCCGACACCCTGCTCCGCACGGCCCACGAGCTCGGGCTGAAGGTCCTCGTCGACCTGGTTCCCAACCACTCCAGCTCCGAGCACCCGTGGTTCAAGGCGGCGCTCGCGGCCGGCCCGGGGAGCCCGGAGCGGGCGCGCTACATGTTCCGCGACGGCTTGGGCGCGGCGGGCGAGCTGCCGCCCAACAACTGGCGATCGGTCTTCGGAGGACCCGGCTGGACGCGCGTCACCGAGGCCGACGGCCGGCCCGGCCAGTGGTACCTCCACATCTTCGACGTCACCCAGCCCGACTTCGACTGGACAAACCCCGAGGTGCGCTCGGAGTTCCACGAGGTCCTCCGGTTCTGGCTGGACCGTGGGGTCGACGGCTTCCGCGTCGACGTCGCCCACGGCCTGGTCAAGGAGGAGGGGCTGCCGGACTGGGACGCCCCGATGCACCTGATGGACTTCGACGTCGAGCCGACCGACGAGGCCCCGCTGGACCACAACGGCAGCGAGCGCCGCCCGCCGATGTGGGACCAGGAGGGTGTCCACGAGATCTACCGCGGCTGGCGCCAGGTCATGGAGGAGTACTCCGAACCCGAGCGCATCCTCTGCGCCGAGGCGTGGGTCCAGCCCGAGGAGCGGCTGGCCCGCTACCTGCGCGCCGACGAGATGCACCAGGCGTTCAACTTCGAGTTCCTCGACGCAGGGTGGTCGGCCGAGGCATGGGCCAAGGTCATCGCCTCGAGCTACGCGGCCAACGACGCGGTCGACGCACCGACCTCCTGGGTGCTCTCCAACCACGACGTCGTCCGGCACGCCAGCCGCTTGGGGCTTGCGCAGGATGGGCTGCGCCCCAACGGAATTGGCGCTAACGACCCGCAGCCGGACGCCGAGCTCGGACTTCGTCGGGCCCGTGCCGCGACGACCTTCATGCTGGCCCTGCCCGGCTCGTCGTACATCTACCAGGGCGAGGAGCTCGGCCTCCCCGACTCGACCGACATGCCCGACGAGTTCCGGCAGGACCCCACCTACCTGCGGACCGGGCACAAGGTCCTCGGCCGGGACGGGTGCCGGGTGCCGATGCCGTGGGTCAAGGACGCTCCCTCGCTCGGCTTCGGTCCGAGCGACCGGACCTGGCTGCCGCAGCCGGCGAGCTACGGCTCGTATGCCGTGGACCAGCAGGAGGGTGTCGAGGGATCGACCCTCGAGCTCTACCGGTCGGTCCTCGCCGCTCGCCGCGAGCTCGGCCTCGGCGGTGGTGGGGCCAGCGCCCTCCGCGGCTTCGGGCCCGGCGTCGTGGCGATCGCCGTGGACGGTACGGCCGGCCGAGCAGTCGCAGTCCTCAACACCGGCGAGGCCCCGGTCGCGCTGCCGGCAGGGTTCGGCTCGGTGCGCATCGCCTCCGGGCCGCTCACCGACTCAGGCGAGCTGCCGACCGACACCACGGTCTGGCTGGCCTGACCCCGGCTGGTACCCGCGTCGTGCGAGCGCAGGACTTCGCCTACTTCGACGGACCGACCCCGGTGGGCCTGGCCCACCGGGGCGGTGCGGCATACGGCCCGAACGTCGGGATCGAGAACACCCTCGCCGCGTTCCGCGCCGCGGTCGAGCTGGGTTTCCGGTACCTCGAGACCGACGTCCACGCGACGAGCGACGGCGAGCTCCTGGCGTTCCACGACGACCGGCTGGACCGGGTCACCGACGGCCAGGGCCTCATCTCCTCGATGCCGTATGCCGCGGTGCGCGACGTGCTCGTCGGCGGTCGCGAGCCGGTCACCCGGCTCACCGACCTGCTCGAGGAGTTCCCCACGACGCGGATCAACATCGACGTCAAGGCGCCCGGCGCTGTCGAGCCACTCGTGCGAGTCGTCAAGCAGCACAACGCGATTGACCGGGTGTGTATCGGGTCGTTCTCCGAGGCAAGGCTCCGGGCGGTCCGCAAGGGCCTCGGGCCTCGTCTCGCCACCGCGGCCGGGCAGGTAGGGACCGGGCACCTGCGGTTCGCGCCGGGGTTCACGCTGCGCTGGCTGGCGACTCCGGCGCCGGTACTCCAGATCCCGGAGAGCCATGTGCTGAAGGGCTGCACGGTCCGGCTCGTCACGCCGGCCTTCGTCGACCGGGTCCACCGCCTCGGCAAGCACCTCCACGTCTGGACCGTCGACGATCGGGCCGACATGGAGCGGCTCCTGGACTGGGGCGTCGACGGGATCGTCAGCGACCGGATCGACACCCTCGCCGAAGTCCTTGACGCCCGCGGTGTGCCGCTGCGCTAGCCAGCGCATGACGCGTGGCGCAGCCGCGTCGCTGCAACCCTGGTTGGAGTCCTCCTGTGGATAGCCTGCCCTGGTTGTCTGTGTGTCGTGGTAGGGCAAGACTGCGCGGGTTCCATTGGTATCAAACGACATTGGTGACTCCCACCCCTTTACTTGCACTCGAACAGGTGTATGATTTATCGTATGGAGGGGACCAAGGGACTCACGAGCTCTGCAGCCGGTGCGACGGCCATGGAGTCCCTCACGCCTGGCGACGCGGCCGCATCGCCAGCCGGGTCGACTCCCGCGTCCGCACCCGGTGACCCGGTGGTCGCGTTGGCGGACGAGTTCCTGGCGTGGCTCGCGACGACGACCGGCGCAGAGGTCGACGACGCCGTTCGGATCGACCGGATCGCTGCCCTGGAGCGGGTCAAGGGTGCGCTCGCCGCGGCCCAGGTGCGCCAGACCACCGCCTTCGCCGAGTCCCAGCGGGCATCCCTGCCGTCGTGGACGCCCGAGCGAACCGCCGTACGGTCCATCGGCAGCCAGATCGCCCTGGCCAGGCGGGAGTCGCCGACCCGGGGCGATGCCCACGTCGCACTGGCTTTGGCCCTCACCCAGGCCATGCCTCAGACCCTCGCGGCCCTGACTGCAGGTCAGATCAGCGAGGGTGCGGCCGAGGGTATCCACCGGGTCGTAGCGGGATTGGACCCCGCCGTGCGACGGGAGGTGGACACGCGGCTGGCGCCGGAGCTGGGGCAGCTTGGCGAGCGCTCGCTGGTCGAAGCGGCGCGCCGGGTGGTCGCTGACGTTGACGACGAGGCGGCGACCCGCCGGGTGGAGCGCGCGACCCGTGGTCGACGGGTTACCCTGCGGACGGCTCCCGATGGGATGGCCTATCTGACCCTGTTGGCGCCCATGGCCGAGGCGGCTGGTGCTTTCCAGGCCGTCGAGGCCGAAGCCACAGCGATCCTCGGCGAGCCCACTCGCGCCGGCGGCACCTGTCGACGGAGTGCGTTCTGGTTGGCCGACCCGGCCGAGCAGTCCCCTGGTGCTGCCGGGCCGGGCTCCGCCGAACAGTCCGCAGCTGCTGCCCCGTCCCGCTCCGCCGAGCACCGGACAGCAACGCCCGCCAAGCCCGTCGAGGCGGCCAGTGGCCCCTCGGCCGTGCCCTCCGACTCGTCGCGACGGGGCGGGGAGTCGTTCTTCAGGTCCGGTGCGGTCCGTCGCACGAGGTCCCAGCTGATGGCCGACCTCGTCATCTCCCGACTGACGGGGCAGGCGATCGGGCAGCCCGTGCCCATCGAGATCCAGCTCGTCATGACCGATGCCGCCCTCCACCACGATGCAGCCACCGACAGGGACGCAGACGGGCAGGGGAAGCCGGGGGGCACGGCACCCTCGAGCGCGGGTTGCGACAATGACGACATCGGCGGTAGGGCGGGGGCTGGCAAGACCGCCGGGCGCAGCGACGCCGAACCCGCGCGCCGCGAGCGCAGGGGCGAGTCGTCCGAGCACCCGGCGTTCCCACGGACCACCCCAGCTCCTGACGGACCGGCGGGTGACGAGACGAGGCCCGACACCGGTGCGCGCTTCGCCTCTGGCCGCTCAGCCGGAGACGTGCCTCGCCATCGGCCGGCTCCCGGCACGCAGCCACCGACGGGCAACCCGGCCGGAGACTGGCCACACCCTTGGCCGGCCCCTGGCGGTAGGCCGCCGTCGAACAGCCCGGCCAAGATCGTCGGCGCGGGATGGCTACCTGCCGGCTTCGCCCGGGAGCTGGTTCGTCGGACCGCCGCAGCCGGGTCCGACGTGACCGTGCGTCGGGTCGTCACCAGCGGCGACCACGCCACAGTCGTCGGGCTGGAAGCACGACGACGGCGCCTGAACGACGCCAGGCCCAGGTCAGGAGCCAGTTCGCCCTTGGAGCGACCGCCCGATGGACACCCGAGCGACGACTCCAACTCAGCCTTGGGGTCGCGCGTGGAAGGGATCTGGCGACCGGGACCGATGCCGGTACTGGCGCCGACTGGGTCGATGCAGCGGCTGTTCCGGGGCGTGCTGCGGCGGTTGGTAGTCGTCCGTGACCAGGCCTGTCGAACCCCGTTCTGCGCGGCCGCGATCCGGGCCGTCGACCACGTGACCCCGGCCCGGCGCGACGGCCCCACCTGTGCCCACAACGCCGAAGGCAAGTGCGACCGCTGCAACTTCACCAAAGAGGCACCCGGCTGGAAGGTCGTCGTGCTCAGCGCGCCATCCGTCGTGCACCCCGACCCGAGCGACCCACCCTGGAAGCAGCTCATGGACGAGCTCCTCGCTGCGGACGAATATCAGGAGCACCAGCCGGCCCAGCCCACCGGCAGTCACCGCACTGCTGTCATCACGCCCACCGGCCACAGGTACGAGTCCACCGCCCCGCCCGTGGCCGAGCCCGGGCACTCCCGGCCCCGGGCCGGCTGATCCCCGCAACGCGGGCAATACGCGAAGGCTCACGGGGCCCGACCATCGGCCGACGGGGTACGTGGGCGTGACCGCCAGAACCTCAGCGCCAGAATCCCGTGAGCAGCGCGCCCTGGGCAAGGCCCTGGTCGTAACCGGCCCGAGCCGCCGGCGGACGCGTCGACGGATCCATCAGGTTGTCGCCGAGGGCATCGAGGGACCTTCCGTCCGGCACGACCGTCTCGACTCTGCTGCCGCCTGCGCGGAGCTCGCCGACCTGCACCGCCAGCTGCATCCCCCACTCCAGCGGATGCCGGGTCCTGCCGCCAAGTGGTGACAGGACGAGCACCCGCCCGTATCCGGCGGCCAGATCGGCGTTCTCGCTGGACCGACGGTAGCCGCCGTCGACGTACGAGCGTTCGCCGATCCGGAAGGCCGGCCCACTGGCGCAGCTGGCGGCCACGGCGTCCGCGAGGTCGACGCCGCTGTGGCGGTCGAACACCACCGGTTGACCGGTCTGGGCATCGACCGCCGTGATCAGCATCCTTGAAGGTGGCCAGTCCTGGCTGGGCAGCCGGGCGGCCACGGTCGCGCGCCACTGCCCTTGCCAGGACCCGTCCGAGGCCGCGTCCAGCTCGATCGCCGCCGCACCGATCCTGCGGCGCATGTCGGCGGGACCTTCAGCGGCGGCGATGATCTCGTTCGTCCGGTGCAGGTGGTCGGCCGCCGGCCGGACCGGCACGCGCCCGGGGTCTGGTCCGGCCGGACGACTCCGTCGCCCGGACTCCGGAACCGAGAGGATGTCGGCGAGCAGCCGACCCGGGCTCGCACGGGTGAGCTGGGCCGCGGCCGTCGATCCGGCCGACGTCCCGATGACCAGATCGGCGTCGATCACGTCCAACCCGGCATCGCACAGGCCGGCGACGACCCCGATCAACCAGGCATTGCCGGCCGAACCCCCACCACCGAGGACCAACGCCCGCTCGCCCGCGGCGCGCGCCGGCCTGGTGGCTTCGACCCGCAGCGGATTCCGGCCGGACCTCGGCCCGTCCGGGGCCGACGCCGTGGTGACATGAAGTGTTGAGAAGGGTGTTGAGCTCATGGGAGTCGCCTTTCGCGAAAGTGCCTGTCGGGCGCTCCCGGTGACGACTACCTCAGTCGCGCGACCGTGGGCTGCAGGGAGCGCCCGGTTCGGATACTGCGTTCATGGGGCTCACCTCCAGTCGATGGGTCATGGTCACCGAACAACTATCACCCCGGCGACGCGGGGCGCAACCGGTCATCGCATCAAGGCGTGGCCGACCGAGCTCGAGAGCCGGGTCCAGCGGCCATGGGCATAGAGCCGCAGCGGCTCACCTTCGACGACGAACCCCAGCCCGTATGCCGCGAGCGCCAGGCCCGCGGGGAGAGCCGGGTCGGTGCGACTCATGGTCGTCCAGACCCGTTGGCGCAAGGTGGCGACGGCCGCGGCACCCGAACCCTCCGGAGCCCCCAGTGCCACCTCCGAGATCCCTTCGCGCGCAACGGAGTTGACGACGTCTGCCGCGACCTCGGCGACCGGCTCCCAGCCCGACCGGGGCGGCGCGAGAGCAGCCCACACCGGGTTGACCGTCACCGGCGGCAGCACGAACTCGACCGGCCCGGAGTGGGGGCTCGGGCGCGCGGTCCGATCGGTCACCGCTGCGAGCGGCAGGGTGACGTCGAGGTCGACCGGCTCGGCGAGCGCCATGACCCGCAGCCCCAGGACGGCGCCCTCCCCCATCAGGCCACGGCCGGCAAGGATCCCCACATAGGCGGCCACGGTCGTGCCTGACGCCTGTAGGCGCATGGCACCCTCGTCGTCGAGGACCTTTGCGCGCGCGGCATACGACCCGAGATCGGTGAGCGACTCACGGTCCGGGAAGACCAGGCTCACCGGCGTCGCCAGCGGAACGGGACCGGCTCGCCCTCATGGGCCACGAGCACCGCCCGCTCCTCCCGCGACAGGCGCCGCGGCGACGCCGAGGCGAAGTCGTAGGCGACGAGCGTCGTCTCGGCTCGGGCGTAGAGGGCCGAGCCGACGTCGTCAGGGTCGCGGACCTCGTAGGACACGTCGAAGCCGGCGCCGCCGATCTTGGTCGCCCACATGTCGACGGCGATGGGGGCGTGCCGGAAGGTCAGCGGGGCGAGGTACTCGATCTCGTGGCGGGCGACGAGCACCCCGGAGTCGAGCATCGTCCGCTCTTCGCCGAACCACTCGCGGAAGGCGATCACCCGGGCGTCCTCGAGGAGCCGGAGGAACTCGACGTTGTTGACGTGCCCGTAGGCGTCCATGTCGCTCCAGCGCAACGGGACGAGGAAGCGGGCGGGAGTGTGCGGCATACGGACATCTTCCTCCACCGGCGGTCCGGCGTTGTCGTCCCCACCGCCTACGGTGGGCCCAATGGAGACGACCACGGATTTCGACACTGCCACTCTGACCGCGTTGCGGGCGCTGGTGGGGCGCGACGACGTGGAGTTCCGCGACGGCCAGCTGGACGCCGTCCGACACCTCGTCCGCGACCGGCAGCGGGTCCTCGTCGTCCAGCGCACCGGTTGGGGCAAGTCGGCGGTCTACTTCGTCGCGACCGCCCTGCGCCGTCAGCAGGGCGCCGGGCCGACGGTCATCGTCTCGCCGCTGCTGGCGCTCATGCGCGACCAGATCGCGGCCGCCGAGCGGGCCGGCATCCGGGCCGTGACGATGAACTCCGGCAACGCCGAGGAGTGGGGCGACATCGCCCGGGCCCTCGCCGCCGACACCGTGGATGTCCTGCTCGTCAGCCCGGAGCGGCTCAACAACCCGCGCTTCCGCGACGAGCAGCTCCCCGACCTGACTCGCCGCTGCGGCCTGCTCGTCGTCGACGAGGCGCACTGCATCAGCGACTGGGGCCACGACTTCCGGCCCGACTACCGGCGGATCAAGGACCTCCTCGTCGCCCTGCCGGCCGATGTCCCGGTGCTCGCGACGACGGCGACGGCCAACGCCCGGGTCGTCTCCGACGTCGTCGACCAGCTCGGCGTCGGGGGCCACGACGTGCTCACAATCCGCGGTGGGCTGGCCCGCGCGTCGCTCCGTCTGGGCGTCATGCCACTCTCGGCGCCCGAGCAGCGCCTCGGCTGGCTGCTCGCCCACCTCACCGACCTGCCCGGGAGCGGCATCATCTACGCCCTCACCGTCTCGGCGGCCGAAGACGTCGCCCGCGCACTCGCCGAGGCCGGCCACGCCGTGAAGTCCTACACCGGGCGCACCGACCCGGCCGAGCGGGAGCAACTCGAGGCGGCCCTGCGGGGCAACGAGGTCAAGGCCCTCGTGGCGACGAGCGCCCTGGGCATGGGCTTCGACAAGCCCGACCTCGGCTTCGTCGTCCACCTCGGCGCGCCGTCCTCGCCGGTCGCGTACTACCAGCAGGTCGGCCGCGCCGGCCGCGCCACCGAGCGCGCCGACGTCCTGCTCCTGCCGGGACCCGAGGACAAGGACATCTGGGCCTGGTTCGCGTCCGCCAGTATGCCGCGCGAGGAGCAGGCGACGGCCGTCCTGCGCGCGCTCGCCGAGGCGGGCAAGCCGCTCTCCACGGCCGCGCTGGAGGCGATCGTCGACATCCGCCGGACCCGGCTCGAGCTGCTCCTCAAGGTCCTCGACGTCGATGGAGCCGTATGCCGGGTCACCGGCGGGTGGTCCTCCCACGCTGAGCGTGGGACCCACACCGGGCAGCCGTGGGTCTATGACGCGGAGCGGTACGCCAAGGTCACGGCCACCCGGATGGCCGAGCAGCAGCACATGCTCGACTACGAGTCGACGACCGGCTGCCGGATGGCCTTCCTCCAGACCGCGCTCGACGACGAGACGGCCACGCCGTGCGGCCGCTGCGACAACTGCGCCGGCGCCTGGTTCTCCACCGAGCTGCCGCCCGCCGCAGTCGGGTTGGCGCGCGAGCGCCTGGAGCAGGTCGGCGTCCCGATCGAGCCGCGGGCCATGTGGCCCACCGGGATGGACCGGCTCGGCGTGCCGGTTCGCGGCAAGCTCGCCGCACCCGAGACCGCACTGACCGGCCGCGCCGTGGCTCGCCTCTCCGACCTGGGCTGGGGCCAGCGGCTCCGCGAGGTCCTGCGCACCGACGGGCCGGCCTCCCCCGCCCTGCTCCAGGCCTGTGTCGGCGTCCTCGCCGGCTGGGGCTGGGCGCAGCGTCCCATCGGCGTCGTGGCGATGCCGTCCCGCAGCCACCCGGCGCTCGTCGACTCGCTCGCCCGCGGGCTGGCCGAGATCGGCCGGCTCCCCTACCTCGGCGCCCTCGAGCCGGTCCACGGCGGGCCGACGGGCGAGGCCGGTGGCAACAGCGCGTTCCGGCTGGCCGGCGTGTGGGAACGACTCGGCGTCGGTCCCGACCTCCGCTCGGCCCTTGGGTCCGCCGCCGGGTCCGGGCCGGTCCTGCTCGTCGACGACTTCGTCAGCTCCCGGTGGTCACTGACCGTCGCAGCGCGCGAGCTCCGCCTCGCCGGTGCCGACGGCGTGCTGCCCTTCGCCCTGGCCATCGACGGCTGAGTCATCCCCGGTGAAGGTGGCCGGGTGAAGGTGGTGGCCGGGTGAAGGTGGCCGGGTGAAGGTGGCCGGACGCGCCGGAGCGCGTCGAAGCACCTCCACCGGCGGCGTGCCAGGGCCGGGGCCTCACGCGCAACGCCTGAGGCGGTCCTCCGCGGTATCCGGCCCCTGTCCGTGCGGCGTCCCACCTCACTGCGGGCTGCCGAACGAGCGATTGGCTGCCCGATCGGCATCCCACCTCACAGCGGGATGCCGTAGGGGCATACGACAACGTGGCCCGCAAGGCGGCGCCGCTGCGCACGGGTAAGACCGGAGCTGTCGTCGGCAGGTGGTGCCCGAGCAGCGAGCCGTTCGTCAGCGTCCCGTCGGACAGGGTCCCCTTCAGGCAGGGTCCCCGCCAGACGGAACCGGCACGCGGTAGTCCGGGCCGACGGCCGGCTCAACCGTCGGCACCGGCCGGGCCGGGTCCAGTCGCACGGTGACCAGCGGCAGGACGAGCTGGACGATCGGGCCGATGAGGACGGCATACAGGATCGTGCCGATCCCCACGACACCACCGAGCAACCAGCCGACGGCCAGCACGGTGAGCTCAAGGGTGGTCCGGACCAGGCGCAGGGACAACCCGGTCCGGCGAGCCAGGCCGGTCATCAGCCCGTCACGCGGGCCGGGGCCGAGCTGACTGCCGATATAGAGCGCGCCGGCGATCCCGTTGAGGACGAGGCCCCCGACGAGCAGGGCCCATCGGGCGGGCAGACCGGTCGGGGCCGCGAGGAGGTTCAAGGTGCTGTCGGTCGCGAGCCCGATGACGACCGCGTTGGCCACGGTGCCGACGCCGGGCCACTGACGCAGCGGGATCCACAGGAGCAGCACGGCGAAGCCGACGACGATGACGACGCTGCCGAAGCTGATCCCCCACCGGGTCTGCAGGCCGTAGTGGAAGGTGTCCCACGGGTCCAGACCGAGCCCGCTACGGACGAACATGCCCATCGACGTGCCATAGAGCCAGAGCCCGACGAGCAGCTGGAGCAGGCGGCGCAGCAGCCGGCCGGCGCGGACCTGCTCGATCGGGGTCATGGGGAGGAGATCAACGCGGCGGCTCGTGGCGGCACGAGCGAGGGTGAGCGGTGACATGTGTCCAGCGTGGCTGCAAGTGGCCTCGCTATCCATAGCCAATTGTGGAACAGTGGCCTGCATGACGACTCCCAGTCTGGTTCCCGGCCGGGTGGCCGAGCTGCTCGGCCCACTCCCGGATGACCGACCGGCATACCGCGCCCTCGCCGACGGTCTGCGCCTCCTCGTCGCCGACGGCCGGATCGCGACCGGCACGCGACTGCCCAGCGAGCGCGACCTGACCGGCGCGCTGGGCGTCTCCCGGACGACCGTGACCCGCGCGTATGCCGCGCTCCGGGAGTCCGGCTACGTCACGGCTCGTCAGGGGTCGGGGACGGTCGCCACCCTGCCGACCGGTCGCCGCGGGCTGGGCACCGGGGCGGTGCTCTACCCGGCCGAGGTGCCGGACGACAGCAGCGACGTCCTCCGCAGCATCGAGGACAGACGAACCGACCGTCGTCGGTTCACCAACCGACCGATCCCACCCGAGCGCCTCAAGGACCTCGCCGTCGACGCCAGTCGATGGGGCGCACAGGTGGTCGCGTTGACGGATCTCACGCAGCGATG
>Ga0209811_10000304_pt1 | contig 22233 bp, 20 predicted proteins | sample Coa_R1_6_FD_187161 | JGI IMG/M metagenome (GOLD analysis project Ga0209811, IMG submission 187161) | Surface soil microbial communities from Centralia Pennsylvania, which are recovering from an underground coalmine fire. - Coalmine... | ecosystem: Environmental > Terrestrial > Soil >... | reverse complement strand
GAGTGGAGTCAGAGTGACTGCGGCGTAACGCGCGCGTCCCATCTTGATGATGATCGTCGTCGCCACGCACAGCGCCACCGTCGCCAATAGCTGGTTGGAAATCCCGAACAGGGGCCATAGCGAATTGATGCCGCCAAGCGGATCCTTAACGCCTTGCCACAAGAAATATCCCCAGGCCCCGACGATCAGTGCGCTGTTGATCAGGATGCTCGGGTACCAACTGGTGCGGCCCAGCGGTTTCCAGACATGGCCGAGCGCGTCCTGGATCATGAAGCGGCCCACGCGGGTGCCAGCGTCGAGGACGGTGAGGATGAAGAGCGCTTCAAACATGATGGCGAAGTGGTACCAAATCGCCATCAGCGCCTGGCCTCCGATGCTATGCGAGAAGATGTTTGCCATGCCGACGGCGAACGCTGGTGCGCCTCCGGTGCGGTTAAAGAGCGTCTGCTCGCCCACGGCTTGGGCGAGCGCATGCATGTCGGCGGCGCTGACTGGGAATCCCCAGCTCGAGATGGCCGCTGTGGCGGCTTCCGGCAGTTGGCCCACCACACCTGCTGGACTGTTAATAGCGAAATACGTTCCGGGTTGAAGAACACAGGCGGCGATCACGGCCATGATGGCGACCAGCGATTCGCAGGCCATCGCGCCATAGCCGACCATACGTGTTTCCGTCTCGCGCGCAATGAGCTTAGGGGTAGTGCCGCTGGCAATCAGGGAATGGAAGCCGCTGATGGCACCGCAGGCAATAGTCACGAACGCGAATGGAAAGAGGCTTCCCGCGAATACCGGGCCGGTGCCGTCGATGAAGCGCGTGAGGGCCGGCATGTGCAGCGTGGGACGAAGGGCCACAATGCCGAGCGCGAGCATGGCAATGGTGCCGAGTTTGACGAAGGTACTGAGGTAGTCGCGCGGCGCAAGCAATAGCCAGACGGGCATCGCCGACGCGGCGAATCCGTAGATGATGAGCAGGACCGCGAGCGTAGGCGCGGTCAAGGTGAAGTACTTGCCGACCGACGGAGTGTGCGATGCCCAACTGCCTCCCCAGATGGCGAGCAATACAAGCAGAAAACCCAAGACCGAAGTTTCGAGCACCTTGCCCGGTCGCATGCGGCGCAGATAGACGCCCATCAGCAACGCGATCGGGATTGTCATCGCGATAGTGAACGTCCCCCACGGACTGGCTTTGAGGGCGTTGACCACGATGAGCGCACATACGCCGAGCAAGATGACCACGATGCTAATGACGGCGACATAAGCGACGAAGCCGCCAAGGCGACCGATTTCGGATTTGGCCATTTCGGTGAGGGACTTGCCGTCGCGCCTAACGGAGAACAGCAGAATCACGAAGTCCTGCACGCAGCCGCCGAAGACGGCTCCCGCGAGGATCCACAGAGTTCCGGGAAGATAGCCGAATTGTGCGGCGAGAACCGGACCCACCAGGGGGCCCGGCCCGGCGATGGCGGCGAAGTGATGTCCGAAGACGACCCACTTGTTGGTGCGCACGAAATCGCGGCCGTTTTCCAAGCGTTCGGCGGGAGTGGCGCGCAGAGCGTCGAGTGAGAGAACGCGGGCTGCGATGAACTTGCTGTAGAAGCGGTAGCCGATGGCATAGCTGCATACTGCGGCGACCACCAGCCACATGGCGCTGATCTCTTCACCGCGATGCAGCGCGATGGTCGCAACCGAGAACGCTCCAGCGATTGCGACCGCCACCCACACAGCTACGCGCGCAGGCTTTGACATGGGGAAAATGGACTCCGATGTAAGGTAAGGCGGCCGGAAGACCGACTGAGTTCCGAGTATTGTGGCGAATCGCGACGGGGTTGTAAATGGTGAGAGTGATCCGCGGGAATCGGCTGACCCAACGACTCGCACCAGTCCAGACTGCGCCGGGCGTGGCTATCAAGGATGATGCTTCAGACATTGGCGACACTTATGATTGTGACCGGGCGCCCGGTCTGTTGAGCATGCGATGTGTCATTGACAGCAATTTAGAATAACGATTTTCTTCCCGCGCACATGTGTATCTATCTTTAGTGGTAGTCTTTAGGGTTCCGCCCTACGTTCGACGTTCTGCTGTTCGTCTCCGCTACCCTGCAAGAGTACGCGCCGTGGCGGGCGAGGGCCGGGCGCGAGATCTATTTCATCGTTAGGAGCAAGCAATGAAGATCGGCATGTTAACTGGCGGCGGCGATTGTCCGGGATTGAATGCGGTGATACGCGCCGTGGTGCGCAAGGGGACATTTCATTATCAGGATGAATTTGTCGGCTTCATGGAAGGCTGGCGGGGACTGCTCGAGAACAAGACCATGCCGCTCGACCTCGAGACTGTGGGAGGAATTCTGCCGCGTGGCGGAACGATTCTGCGCACCTCGCGCACCAATCCCGCCAAGCGCGATGACGGATTGCAGCGCTGCGCCGAGAATCTGAAAAAGAACGGCTGTGACGCACTGATCGCCATTGGCGGCGACGATACGCTTTCGGTTGCGCAAAAATTGTTTCAGAACGGCGTGAAGGTTGTGGGCGTACCCAAGACGATCGACAACGATCTGGCGGGCACGGATTTCACGTTCGGGTTCGACACCGCGGTGAACGTCGCCACGAGCGCCATCGACCGGGTGCACACCACCGCGGAGGCTCACAATCGCGTGATCGTGGTCGAAGTGATGGGCCGCGACTCGGGCTGGATCGCCGTGTACAGCGGCGTGGCTGGCGGGGCTGACGTGATTCTGATTCCCGAAGTTCCCTTCGACGTGGATAAGGTTGCGGAGTTGATTCGCCAGCGGCACGCGCGCGGGCGGTACTTCAGCATCGTGGTTGCGGCCGAGGGCGCGAAATTCGCGGCATCGAGCGAACCCGGGCTGGTGGTTCGGGATCTTGGCAAGGATGAGTTTGGACACGAGCGACTGGGCGGCATCGGCAATGCGCTGGCGCAAGAACTTGAAAAACGCACTGGCTTCGAGACGCGGTCCGTGGTGCTCGGTCACATTCAACGCGGCGGCTCGCCCAGTTCCTTCGACCGGGTACTGGCTACTCGTTACGGCCTGGGCGCTATCGACATGGTGCATCGCGGCGAATGGGGGAAAATGGCTGCATTGCGCGGAAACAAGATCGTTTCGGTTCCCTTGGCGGACGCCATTGCGAGCAACCGCAAAGTGGATGCCGATATGATTGAGGTCGCCAACGGCATTCTCGACAAGCTGATCAAGGAAAACGAACCGGCCATGAAAAGCTAGGCGGGTTCCTATTAATTGTTGTGCGCGGGCTGGAGTCTCGGCCCGCGTATTTTTTGGGCGATCGATTGACCGGGCTATCTCGTTGACCGGCTATCGGTTGGCGACTCCGTTGCAAAACACCATAGGCAGTGACCCACATCACAGGAGGGAGGAAAAGCACGTCCCATAATTACCGGTAGAGGCCCAGGATCCGCAAGAAGGAGGGCCATCATGAAAACTTTGCGCTGCGTTCTAGTTCTGCTCATGGCCGTGTCGATGACGTGGATGGCGGCGGCACAGAAGAATGACAAAGAGTCCGTTCCCAAGTACGACAAGTCCACGGAAGCCATGTTTAAGGGGACGGTTGATGACGTGAAGGACCGCGATTGCCCCGTCTCGGGCGGCAAGGGTTCGCACCTCATGCTGAAACAGGTGGATGGAAGCACGATTGAAGTGCATCTCGCGCTCACCAAGTTTGTAAACCAGTATGAGTTGGTGTTTCACAAAGGCGACGTCCTCGAAGTCACCGGCGTGAAAGTGAAGTTTGAAGGCGTAGATACGATCTTTGCGCGCAAAATCAAGCGCGGCGAAGACGAGTTTCTGTTTCGTGACGGCGACGGCAAGCCGCTGTGGTAAGGCGATTCTGAGCGCTATCGAAGATCCCGAATCCTGCCGAGGGCAGGAACACACGGGCGGCCAGTGAGCGGAAAGATCCTGAGGAAGGATTTTTTACTGCCAGGCCGCCCCTTTTCTTTTCTGACTGGCTTCTGTGGTCGGAAACTTCCTGTCTGATGCGGCCGAGCCATTCGTAAGTGCTGTCGGACGGGAGCGTCCGACCCACACTTCACATCTCCTGAACAATTTGTGCAGGCTATGATGTCGGGGCATGCCTACGCTGGCCCCCTTCGAGACGCGCCCCTGGCTGAATAGTCGACGACTGCGCGCGCAAGGACTTGTACTCGCGCTGTGCCTGTGGGGAACCTGCGCGTGGATCATGACTGCTCCCGGTGTCGTTGGGCGCAATGGGTTGCTCAAAGGCACGGACTTCTTGCACTTTTACACCCTCGGATCGCTCGCGTTGGAGCATCGGGGAGCAGATCTGTACGACACGACCGCGCAGTCGAAACTTGCGGCGCAGCGAGTGCCCGAAGCGGGGACGCTCTTCTTCGTCGCGCTGTATGGTCCTCAGGCATCGTTGGTATTTGCGCCTTTCGCTGCGCTTCCCTACGGAACAGCACTAGCGTTGTGGCTGACCGTGAGTGTTTTGCTCTACGGACTATGCTGTTACGCGATCTGGAGAGCATGTTCAAACCTGCAGCGCGAAGGTTGGCTGGTATTGCTTTTGGTGCTGGCCTATCCGGCATTCTTTCATTTGATTGTGTGGGGGCAGACCTCCGCGCTGGCACTAGCGTCCTTTACTGCCGCTTACCTCGCTTTACGGGCCGAGAGAAACTTCCTGGCGGGACTGGCCATCGGGTGCCTGATGATCAAGCCACAACTGGGCTTGGCAGCGGCCTTCTTATTCGTCGCCGCACAAGAGTGGCGAGTGGTCGCGGGCGCGATCGTCAGTTCGCTAGCAAACTTGTTGGCGGGATGGGCTTACTACGGCACGCCCGTGATGCAAACCTACTTTGCGCAGCTGTGGCACTCGCCCGGACTCATGCCGCAACTGGAACCGCGGCTCTACCAGACACATTCGCTCCGCGCGTTGTGGGCACTGTTGTTGGCGTGGCCCTCGGTCGCATTCTGGATGTACGTGGCCAGTGCAGTGGCTGTCTTGTACGTAACCTATCTGTGTTGGAAGAGCGGGGTGTCACTGAACTTGAGATTTTCGGCGCTGCTGCTGGCGACGGTACTCGTATCGCCGCACTTGACCGTGTATGACCTTGTGATCCTGGCACCCGCATTTCTTCTGCTGGCGGATTGGGCGGAGGAGAGATGGTCAAGCGTGCCCTGGCTTGGGTGGCTTCTCTTTCTCACTTATCTGTTGCCACTGGCGGGCCCAGCGGCGCGTTGGACGCATCTGCAGTTGTCGGTGCTCGCGACGGCTGCGCTGCTATGGGCGATTTACCGGAACGCGTCGAGCGAGACTGCGCCCCCTGCGCTCTAGGTCTGAGTTATTTCTGTTGGATGTCGGGGCGGGGGGCGAGCAGAAATTGGAGCGCGCCCGGAAAACGGGCAGCCCAGGCAGATTCGCTGTGCGTGCCTCCGTCGGCCACCTCCACTCTTAATCGGCGATCATCCAGCCCGCTACGGCGCAGAATACGTTCCAGTTCGCGTACGTTGTCAACCGTTTGGCGGTCTTTCTCCTCGCGCCCGACTTCACGCGTGCCGATGGCCAGGAATATCCTGTGCGGCCAGACCCGTGGATGCCGCGCCTCGCGCAATACCTGCCGGTTTGAAACCCACAGTGACGGGCTCTCAATCAACACGCCGCCGAAGACGCCAGGCGTCGTCATGGCCACATATAACGTGATCAATCCCCCGAGAGACGATCCACCCAAAAATGTGTTCTCCGGTCCTTTTGCGGTGCGATAGTGCTGGCCCACGAACGGCATGATTTCTTTCGTAAGGAACCCGGAATATTTCGCGCCCTGCGGGCGCAGGACGACCGGATTCAAGGAGCGATAGGGCAGATACTCTTTCAGGCGCTCGACCGCGGCATTGTCAATCCCAACGAAGACTGCGGGCGGGATTTCCCCGGCTCGAATCAGACGGTCGGCCGTGTCATCCACTTGCCACTCCACTCCCGTGAACGAAGTTGCCGGGTCGAAGAGGTTCTGGCCGTCGTTCAAATAGAACACCGGATAACGCTGCGCGGAATTTTCCGGAAGGTCATAGCCCGGGGGGAGCCAGACGCGAAGATTGCGGCGATTGCGAAAAATGTGGCTGGTGAACTCATGAATGCGCAGACCTCCGATCACATTTGGATTCGGTGGGGTGGCAATCGGAGACGCGGACACTGGTTGAGATGAGATTTCCATTAAGTTGTGTGAAAGTCAGCGCGCTCAAGCCTTACGCACGCGATTCAAGGAGTGCACAAACAATATAGAAGACAATACCGCAATCGTGAGGATAGCCGCCAGCGACGTCAGGCAGAGAATGCACCATACCCCAAGAATGAATTTCTCGACGTAGGTGAGGTACAGCGCGAATGCGAGGCCGCCCACCGAAGCTGCTAGCAAGATGCCGGGCGTTTCCGCCTTCTCTCGATAAAACGTCGCGAAAGCAAGCAGTGCAACGTAACCCAGGATCCCAATGAGTGCGACCGGAACTCCGGCTATGGTGGAGTATTCGCTGCGGTTCACGATGTCGCAGTTGAAGGACTGACCGAAATCGCAGTACGACGTCTTGGACTTGCGAAAATGATGATCGAGCGATACAGATGACACCGCAATGCCCAGCCCGGCCACAATAGCGATAATCAAAAGCAAGCGCCGGGCAGTGGAGTTCATTGCAGCGGGCATCCTGTGCGAAGGCTCAGGTCTTCCAACGGCATCGCGCCTTCCACGCGCTCGCCCATGGGCGGAAATTGCCAAGTGGGGAAATGCTTGATCCCGGCGTCAGAACATACCTGCTGGATTTTTGAAGTGTCTCCTTGAATGCCGCACTCGATGTAGGGCACGTACTCGAAAGAGGCGCTGAACAGGGCCTTCTGTTCGGCACAGTGCGGACACCAGTAAGCACCATACATCTTCACATCGTGCTGTTTCAGGCAGCGGGCAAAGTTGTCATGCTCGTGTACGCGCCGGTGATATCCGACGTAGTACGTTGCACCCAAGGCCACGGCGATCACGACCCCGATAATTACCTTGCGCAGGAAGCCCGGGTCCTTCGCGGGCGGCTCTTCCACTTGCTTTCGTTCTTTACGTTGCTGAGACATGAAATTTTTATACCACGACGCGCAGAGCCGACTGCAGCACGTCGAGTTTCTCGAGGTGCAAAGTTAGAGCCTCCCCGTCAACCATAACATCCACCGGGCCGCTGAGTTCATAGTCAATGCGACGGGCCGCGCGCCGTTCGGCAAGTGGATGGTTGATATGGGTACCGTCATAGAGCGTGGAGAGGTTGCGGATAAGGCCGACGCGACCGATTGGCCCCCAGCGCACATATTCCACCAGGCCGTCGTCCACTTGCGCGTTGGGAGCAATCATCATCGTGCCGCCCGTGAACTTACTGTTGTTGAAAGTCAGGAAGAGACAAGGGCGGGTATCGGGATTCCCTTCCCCTTCAACCCGCAGCGGGAAAGGCCGGCGGCGGAGTTGTGCAAGGCGTAAAAAGATGGAGAGGAAGTATCCCGGCTCACCCCATCCGGCAAACGTGCGCGAGCGCGTTGCGTTTACATCGGCGGCGAAACCAACGCTCAGCAAGTTGATGAAGTAGATTGTGCCGCCTTTGTGCTGCATGCGCATCACATCGCAAGCGTGCGTGCGCTGGGCGAGCAGCGCCTGCATAGCCCCTTCCACCCCTTCTTTCGTGAAGTCGCGCAAGAAAGAGTTTCCTGTGCCGAGCGGGAGAAATCCTAGAATCGGCGGTTCCCCACCCTGCGCTTCGGGAAAAAGTCCGTTGACGATTTCGTAGGAAGTTCCATCGCCGCCGACCCCGATAAAACGGCGGTAGCCACGAGCGAAGTGATCGCGCGCGATACGGGTCGCATCTCCGGAGCGAGAGGTTTCGACGACCTCGAGTTTGAGCCCTCCGGAGCGAAGACGTTCCAAAGCCTTGCCAAGCAATTTGCGGGAGCGCCCGCCGCCGGCCGCAGGGTTCACCACGACTACATATGCATCACTCACAGGGAGACTACCGCAGAACGCTCGGTGGATTTACCAATCTCTTCCGCAAGAACGTTGCGCTTGATTTTCAGAGAGGCGGTACGCGGGAAATCTTTTTCCCAGAGGAGGTAGCCGCCAATGCGCTTGAAGTCGGGAAGGCGGCGGTTGCGGGACTTCAGATCATCCAGCAATGCCGTATCGATTTGCTGATTCTGCTCCAGGCGCAGCACGAGAATCAGAGATTCCTTTCCCAGTTCCTTCGCGGGCCACAGATAGTTCGCCGCAAAGACACAGTATTCCTTCGCTGTAAGCCCTTCGAACACGTTCTCGATGTCTTCGGGATAAATATTCTTGCCGCCCTCGGTCACGATCATATTTTTCTTGCGGCCGAACAATTGCAGGTGCCCAGTGAAATCGAATCGGCCCAGATCGCCTGTCAGCAGCCAGCCATCGACGATGGTCCCAGCCGTAAGTTCAGGGTCGTCGAGATAATGCGACATCACAGTCTTGCTGTGCACAGCAACTTGGCCAATCCCTTCCGAATCCGGATTAAGGACGCGCAACTCGACTCCCGGCAACGGGCGGCCGACCGTGTCAGAGCGAAATGGTTTAAAGTCATTCAGCGTAAGAGCGGTGCCGGCCTCGGTGAGTCCGTAGCCATTGGATACGGGGATCCCGAGGTCGTAGAAGAACTGGAGCGTGGAAGGCTCCATGAATGCGCCACCTGTGAAGAGCGCGAGCAATTGACCGCCGAAGGCTTTGTGGACTTGTCCAAGAAGGCGGCGGCTGAGCTTCACGTTGGGATGGCGTCGCGTTAGCAACCGGTTCAGCGCAATCATGCGGTCGAGCATAAAGCGCTTGCTGCGTGGCAGTTCGTCGAACTTGGCTCTGAGTCCGCGTTCCAGATTTTTCAGAACCATCGGCACCAGGCTCATGTAGCTGATGCGGTAGCGAACGAAAGCATCGCGCACATATTCGGGCCGCAGTGTTCGGAGATGAACCACGCACGCACCGCATACGAACGGACCGATGAAGCCCACCATGAAGTCGATCGCGTGATTGGTAGGCAGGATGCTCAAGTAGCGCACTCCCGGCCAGAAGGGATACCAGGCCGTGAGCGAAGTGCACTGCTCCAAATAATTTTCGTGCGTGAGCACGCAGCCCTTTGGGCGTCCGCCGGTTCCCGAGGAGTAGACGATGCAGGCAACGTCCTCGCGCTGGCGATCGATAAAGATTGGCTCACCTTTGCGGTGAAAATCCTCCCAGCGATAGGCGCCGCCCAGATCGACGCGCAGCGGAGACTCCGTGACCAGCACCGTCTTCACGGTGTGTTTCTTGAAGTCGGGCGACTGCATGATCGCGCGCCACAGGTAGTACTCAACGATCAGGAATTTCGCCTTGCTATGAGCGAGCAATTGCAGTTGTTCTGCCGCGGTCAACTTGAAGTCGAGCGGAACCAGCACGCCACCGCAAAAGAAGATGGCATACGCCGAGACCAGCCACTTGGATTGGTTGGTCATGATGATGGCGGCGCGATCGCCCTCGCGAAAATCGGCATCCTGCAGGGCGCGCGTTAGCGGCCGAGCAAGTTCCTTGAAGTCCGAGTAAGTAAGGCGAGTCTTCTCCCTGTCGCGGTCGGCTTCGATCAGACACGTCTCGTTAGGCCAGTGCTCGAGCGCGTCGCGCAGTGCTGCCCCTAACGACGGATATTGGCGCAAATCCAGCATGAAATGACTATTTCACCACGGAGACACAAAGGTACGAAGAAGAGCTGTTAACCAAATCATTACCTGATGCAGTGATTTTACAGGCGCGCGTGAATGCGCCCGGCCAGCGTACGAAAGTCCGTTACTCCTTGCAGTTCGTAGTCGGGCAGTTCCACGTGGAAATGATTTTCGAGCCGCGTCAGTAAGTCGAGAGCTTGCAAGCTGTCGATGTTAAGCGTCTTGAAAAAGTCCTCGTCGGGCCGCAGCTTGTCGCGCGAGACTTTAAAATGCCTAGCGGCCAGATCCATAATCTCGTCCAGCGTTTTGTCTTCATTCGGCATAGTTCATTTCTTTCGATGCAACTTTCAACGGTCCGATTCAGGGCAGGTACGGCTGCAGGTCGGTGCTTTCTACAAATTTGCGCAACCCCGCCTCCACTGCGGGCTCGGCAAACAACTGGCAGAACAGATCAATCTCCAGCTTCAGTTCGTGATGCGGAATCGGCTTGATGAATTTCTTGGCGGTGATCGCGGTACGGCGATCGAACTTTCCAAGTTGCACAGCCGTGGCTCGGGCGGCGCGTAACGCTTCACCCTCCGCCACCAACTGGCTGACGAGTCCAACTGCGTGCGCGCGGGTCGCATTCAGGCTGCGTCCGGTAAGCAGTAGATCGCGAACGACAGCGTTGCCCAGATCGCGCTTCAGGCGGGGAATTCCCCCAAAGCCGGGGATCAACCCAAGCCGAAGTTCCGGAAAAGCAAAGCGTGCCATCTTGTCGGCGATGATGAGATCGCAGACCAGCGCTAGCTCAAACCCACCACCGAAAGTCACGCCGTGAATGGCGGCAATCGTGGTCAGGGGCGCGGCGTCGATGGTATTCAGCGCGCGGTGAATGCGCTCAAGGAATTCCCGCACTCCAACCACGGCTTGCCCTTTCTGCATCTCCTGCGAGCGCTGATAGAGTTCGCGCAAGTCAGCGCCCGCGCAGAATCCGGACGGCATCGCACTATGAATGATGAGGGCGTGGCACTTCCGGGAAAGGTCGTCCAGAGATTCAGTGAACTGCTCAAGCTCCTTGAGCGAGATCGATCCGATTTCGTTGCACGGGCCGCGATGGAGCGCGAGTTCGATCACGCCGCCCGCGACCTCCCACGAAATGGCTTCCCCTTGAAATCGATCAGTCATGATTGTTCAACTCTGATCCCACTCTAGACCGCAACTTTCACTCGGTACATGTCGTCTATCTGGTCGCGCATCTGACGCGCGATCGCGTCACGCTTCAGCTTTCCGTTGGCCGTCAGCAATCCGTTCTCGATGGTGAACGCCTCTGGACGAACATGGAATGCGCGAACCTGCTTGTAGTGCGGGAACTGCAAATTCACCGCATCGATCCCGGCCTGCGCCTGCTCCGCGGTCACCGTCCCGGTGATGATGGCAGAGAGATACCCCTTGCCGTTGCCGACGAGCACGACCTGCGCCGTTCCGGGTAAGTGCTGCAGGAGTTTCTCTTCGATCGGTTCGGGGGCGATGTTGTGCCCAGAACCAAGAATGATGAGATTCTTGATGCGACCTACAATGCGCCAGTTCCCTTTCGCATCCACTTCACCCTGATCTCCGGTGTGAAACCAGCCATCGCGCAAGGCCTTGGTGGTGTCCTCCGGGCGATTCCAGTATCCCGGGAAAATATTTGGACCCCGCACGATGACTTCTTCGCCCTCGCCCAGCTTCATCTCGATACCGGGGATCGCGGGCCCAACGCGACCTGCTTCGTAATCCTGGGGATCGTCGAGCGTGCAGATCGCGGTGGTCTCGGTAAGTCCGTAACTCTGCAAGACCGGGATGCCGAGCATCATGAAGAAAAGCTGCGTCTCGACAGCCAGAGGCGCCGACCCGCAGATCAAGGCGCGCAGGTTGCGGCCGATCATCTTCTTGCGGATTGTCGGAAAAATTGCCGAGTTAGCCAGAGACAGCCAGAACCAATCGAGCGATTTTGATTTCTGCTCATGCTTGCGCATCCAGGCCGACTTCGCCCGGCTGTAAATCGCTTGTACGAATCCACCCGCCTGCCAGAGTTGTTCGTCGACCGCGCGGCGCATGCGTTCAAGCAAAGCGGGCACATTCAAGAAATAGTCGGGTGCGAGCGTGCGCATATCTTGCGCGATCTTGCCAAGATCGGTGTTGATGGTGAGCACACTGCTGCGTGTCAACGAGGTGAGCAGCAGCATCCAGGAACCGGCAAAGACAAAGGGCAGGTAATGAAACACGCGATCTTCATGAGTCGAACCACCCATCAAGCGATCTAGGCGCCCGTTAATGCATTGCAGCATGTGGGCAATGTTGCCGGCATTCAGCACAACCCCCTTTGCTTCACCCGAAGTGCCAGAGGTGTAGATGATGGTGACTGGATCGGCGTCTGCCTGGCTTGTCTGGCGATTCGCCGTCGGCGGAGAAGAGAAAATCTCGTCGAATACAAACTGCGGAGGCGCTGCGGGCCATTCACGCACGAGGCCGTCGCGCAAGGATGCATCGCCGCAGCATACGAGGGCGGGCGAGCAGTCCTTCATCATGGCCGCCAGTTCCGCGGGCGCCTGTCGCGCATACAACGGGACGACGATCAGTCCTTCGGCCATGATGGCAAGATCCATCGCTACCCATCGCATCCCATTATTCGCGTAAAGCGCGCAGCGATCGCCTTTTTTCAAACCACGCGCAGCAAGAAACTCCCTGCCTCTCGCAACTTCCTCCAGCAGTTCCCTTCCCGACATCGGCGTGACGCGGCCGTCGCGAATTTCCTGCAGAACAGGTGAGTCTCCGGACTTTTGCAGGCTCGCGAAGATGTCTTCGAGAAAACTCATTCGTTACTTTCTAAATGCTGGGAAAGCCTGATGCTAGCTGGCAACCGCCGGCTTACGGCTCTCGGCCGAGGTGTCAAACCGCTCCACTAATTCCTGCAAACCGCGATGCATCGGGGGCAGATAGTCCTCCCAACTCCACGTGCCGGTTCGGGTCGGAAAATCGGGATAGCGACGCTGCACTTCTTCTTCAAAATGAACACCCATGCGCGCCATGACTTTCAAATTCTTGACGACGGTCTTGCCAATGCCTGTCGCCACCGATTCGCCGTCGGCATAAAGATGCTCGAGCGCGGCCAGCAAACGCGGCTCCAAGTCAGGATCATCGACATTCATTAACAGATCCTGGTGCCCGCGTTCGCGCATGAGGTTGCGGATGCGTTCATCCATGGTGATGCCGCAAGAAGGCAAGAGTCCCGGCATGGAAGTCACGATGCCGTGATAGCGCGACGATGCCATCATGTGGCAGGCGCGCAGGATGCTGACTACCTGGTACATGTCGTAGTCGTCGGAGCTGAGCACAGGGACACCGCCCAGTTTTTCTGCGATTTTGCCCGCGGGACGCGCATCGAGACGTTCCGTGGCCACCATCACGACGAAGACGTTGTGCCTCTGGCGAAAAGCCGCCACGGCCTTGGCGATCGCGCTGAGATAGTTCTCGTACTTTTTTTCGGCCTCGGGCCCGGAATTGTGAAAGTAGACCGACCGGTAATGGCTGTCTTTGTAAGCCCCGGCCACCTTGTTTGCGGCTAATTTACCTACGGATGCTTTCACTGGCCACTCGAACGGATTGATGGGGCAGACGACCAGCACGCGAGCACTTCCATCCCAACCAGCGTCGCGCAGCACACGCTGTCCATACTCGGCAGGGAGCGGCTGAAAAGTCCAGGCAGTGTCGGTTCCCAGTTCAGTGGGTACGCCAAGTTCCCGCAGCAGGGTGCGCGATTCATCGTTGCGAGTAATGATCAGAGAATCCCTGCAATAGCGCGCGCACATCCGGGCGACCAGTGGGTCCATGTGGCCGGCTTCCGCGCCGTAGCCGACAGAGAGCTTGTTCTGTACGGCGGCGATGCCAAGTGATCCGATCATCATGGTGGTCAGCGCGTTGGCGAACTTGCTCTTGAACATCGACCCTTCGCAGGCAACGACTCCGTGATGTTTCGGCACTTCGCTCGAAAGAAACGGCGGAAAAATTTGCGGCAGAAGTACCTGGCGCGAGTCCTTGAAATAGCCTTCAGACCGAGCGAAGGTTTGCGTCATCACGCTGAAATCGACGTTGTCGGCACCCAGGATGTGTCGCAACTGGCGTAGCATCTCCTCGACGCGCACGTCAGATCCCATGTTGCGAGTGCCGTTATATCCGGCGAAGAGGACCTTCAGTTTCTCGCCGGGCTTCCAGGTCGTGCCGCCGCCCATCATCCAAGAGGCGCGCTTAGCCTCGATGATCGCGCTCACCCACCCTTCCAGGACCAGGTCCATCATGCGGCCGATCCTCCGGCGCTGGCAGCAGGCCAAGGCTTGTAGTCGTAAGTGAAATTTGAGTCGCGGCTGAACTTCAGCAGTCCCAGGCTGTATTGAGAGAACGGCACCGGTTTGCGACCGAGTTCCGAGGTGACTCGCGTGTTATCGAACACCGTGTTCCACACCAGGTAAGGCATGAACACTTTCATCAACGCCGCGCTGTGGGCCAGCGATCCGCTGCGATTCGCCAGACTGTTGACTACGCTCGCGAAAGGCTTTTCAAAGACCGGCAAGAAGACTGGCCCGCGCTTTTGCTGCGCGGCCGCCAGCGCAGTCGTGACCTCGCGGAAGGTCTGCGAATCACGGCCGGACGAAAGATGGTAGGTGTCGTATTTCGGCTCCGCTTTCTGGTGAAGGCTCGCGATCGCATCAGCCACGAAATCAACATTCACGATGTCGATCTTGTCGTTGGGCCGGAACGGCAGCGCCTTCAGGCTGGCAAGAAATACAAAGGCTCGCACCATATCGAACTGCGTCGTTTCCGGAAAGCGGCTGTCGCCCAGCACGATGCTGGGACGGAAGATGGTGATGGGCACGTCGGGTAGCAGTTCGCGAACCATGTGTTCACAGAATTTCTTGGTGCGGGCGTAGGGATCGTAGTCCGATCGATTCCAGTCAATGGAACGGTCTTCGGTCACCACCTCGTTGGTACGCTTCCCCGCTACAGCCACCGTGCTTACGTTACTGAAGCGCCGCAGCCCGTGATAGTAGTGCGATCGGCGGGCGAGTTGAAGGACTTCAAGCGTCCCTCGCAAATTTACATTCAGGCAACTCTTCTCCGATTTGCGGTTGAGTGAGGCTGCGCAGTGGATCACAGAATCGGTAGTGTGAATCAGCCGATCGTAATCGTCGCGGTTCAGGCCGAATTGCGGCGACGTGAGGTCTCCTGGGAAAATCCGGATGCGCGTCTGCAGATGCTCATAGAAGCGAGGGAAGTCCATGTGCAACTGCATCCCGTTCCACAGGCGGAGCGCAGCTTCCTGCGAATCTTTTCCGCGCACCAGGACGTTCAATGACGCGCCGTGCGAGTCCAGCAGGTTGGCCGCGACATGTGCGCCGATGTAGCCCGTTGATCCGGTCAGGAATATCGCCACGTTGCCCCGTTTGTTCCAGTTTTTACAGTTTCAGCCTGCGCTGTTTCCTGATCATTTACAGGAATGAGAGGGCGCGGCGGGCGCACGGCCAGCGGGCGGCCTTCGATGAGTGGATAAGTCCAACGCCGCAGTGCGGGAATGTGGATGTCGATCCAGTACGTCCACCAGTCGAGAGAACGGGTGTCGTAGCCGAAGTCTGCGCGTTCTTCGGGCACCAGCGCGAGAGAAAGCTTCTCGACGTTGTCAGCGACGAAGTCGTGCTCGTTATGCAGAATGAAAGGCTCGAACAGCTGCACCAGCTTTCCGACTTTCTCGAGATTGCGTTCCGCCCGCGCCAGGGGTGTCTTCTTCAGGGGCAGTGGAGCCATCACGCGCTGAATTGATTTAACGATCGCCATCTGCGCAGGAGCGGACAAGCGGTTGTAGCGCGTCTTGGAAACCGGGATCGCATCCATCCGCAGGCGCAGCCAGGATTCCAGACCTTCCTGCGCGCGGTAGTGTTTGCGATGAGCGAGCGAAGTCAGTTCGATGGAGCGGCCCATGTCGCAAGGATTAGTGACCGAGGTCGCGAGCTGATAGACCGCATCATGTCTGCGCTCGATAACGGCCGCGGATATCAGCGTCATGCCTTGGCACACCGAATCTACGGGAATGATGTCTAAGCGCTTGCGCTCGTTCGAAGGCAACTGCCGGAAGTTCGTCCCCAGCAAATAGGAGAGTGACGCTGAAGTATTGATGCCTTCGTTCCAGCCCACGAACGGCTTGGCGACCGAAGTCTCGACTATGGCGGGTCGAATTATGGCGACAGGGAGTCCGGCCGAGCGGTTGCCTATCAACGACTCTGCAAGACTCTTCGTCAGGGTGTAGGTATTCGGCCATCCTAGTTCGGCAGCGCGCCGAGCCCCGGCTTCGGTCAGATAATTGCGTAGCCAGCGGATGCGCCCTTTGCGAACCTGGTTTTCCAGAGCAGCGCCACGAAGATCTTTGGCGGCATGCTCCTTGCCAACGGCTTGCTCGGTCAGTTCGCGAGTGACTTCTTCACCCTCGGCTTTTTCCGTCGCCTGGTTGATCAACTCATGCAGGTTGCGCCATTCCTGTTCGGCGTCGAAACCAGCAACGGCGGCGGGCGTGTAGTTGGGCCGAAACTTCTCGCTTACGCGCCCATCTCGCGCGCCGGCAACGTAGCAGGTGGAAAGGTGGACCAGACCACAATGATTCGAGTTCCGCACGAAGTCCAGAACGTGCACAGCCGCGTCGACGTTCGTGGCCAGAGCGTCTCGCAGATCAGGGTTAAAGTCGGTCAGCCCGGAGCTATTGATAATGACGTCGAGGTTCGTCTGGAGACGCCGCGCGATGTCGGGGTCGATGCCAAGACCTTCCTGCGTCACGTCGCCCTCCACCACTTCGACCTTTTCTTGAAGGAAGGCGGACAACCCGAGGCCATAGCGATCGAAGAGCGGATCGAAGACTGGCGATTCCTCGACCACACGTTCGAAGCGCTTGGTAGCTGGATTCGATTTCTGACGCCGGATGAGGAGGTAGATGCGACCGATCTCGGGCAGGTCGAGCAGCGTATTGATCAGCCAGACTTTGCCGATGAAGCCGGTGAAACCTACCAGCATGACGTGTTTTCCGGCAAGGGCACGACGCACCGAGAATGGCGCAGTATTCCGATGATTGTCGAAGTAAACGACCGGGCGCTCCGCGCCGGAAGACGACTGCTCCGACGAAACAATCGCGCCGCGCAGTGCAGACGCATCTGCCAGGTTCAACTCGCGCACAAGCCGGTCGGGCGTGCGTTCGCCATCGGGCCCCGCCCCCGTGATACGCGCAAACAGTCCCCTCGGGCGGATGACGGGCGATAGAAGACGTCCGGTAGCGACCCTCTCGCGGAAGTCCAGGCGATTCACGAGCAGCCACTTCACTCCCAAAAAGTGAGCAAGGGGCCGCATCACGTGGTCCAGTCCTTGGCTCACAAGAACAATCTCGGCGCCTTGCGCCTGCATAGTCATCAGGCGAGCCAGGCCATCGGGCTTCAGGTGAGGCTTGAGTTTGTAATGGAAGTATTCGTCGCCCAGAAGATCGAGGCGATCGCGGCTGACTCCGCGCAAAACGCTGTGGACCACCCGCGTCGCAAAAACTCGATGTGCGGCGTACAGAAAAGGACGGAGCGCCGCCATCAGGAAGACCAGCCCGCGGCGAGCCATACGTGCCGCAAAGGTCTGGGCATTCCAGGTAAAGAAGGCTACCGGCTGTACCGTGGTGAGATCGAGAAGACTGCCCTCGACCCGCCAATAGACAGGGGCGGACGGACCGGTGTTCCCGGAATTTGGTTTCAACGGCTCCAAGAGTTGCAGTAAAGCCTTTAATTTAAGAGTACGGAGGCCCTGAAGCAGCCCCGCCCATTATGCCAAGTCTATTATTGTAAACAATCTCGCCACAAGGACGAAGAGCCTTGACAGTACCGGACCTTTTCGCTTGAAGACCCTTTGTTTCCACGGGGGATTGAGCGTTGCGCCGACGGGAGTTCCATAGGTCGCCCGAAAGCGGCGTGACGACGGCTCAAATCTCAGATATCGCAGGCTGAGCAAGAGCGATTTGCTTGACTCTCGGAAATTTCCCGGCTGGAGGCGTTGCTGGCGGGTCTGGGCACAAGAGAAAACCGCCGGTCCCCAAAGCCGCTTCGATGAAGATGCAAGCCTCGCGAACCGACGGTTTTTACCTTTTCAACTAGAACTTGCGACGCTAAGCGGCAGCTTTCTTCTGCTGTTTGTACTTAGCCCAACGAGCTCTCTGTGCTGCTGCGATTCTGCGACGCGCGGCCACCGACAGGACTCGCTTGGGACGAACCCCTGCGCTCCGGCCATTGTGACTCATACCACGCAGTGCTGCGATCGCGGCTTCCACCTGACTCAACTTACTTTGTAGAGCTTTTTGCTCTGACATTAATGACTTCACCACTTTATCCAAGTTAGGCATGTAACCTCCTCGCGGGTGATTCTAGCAAACAGTTTGCTTGGTCGACGAAAGATACGACGTAAAATTTCTAAACATCGCTGACCCCGGGCCACGAGGCCCAAATCCGAACGTGTGCAAAGATATTCTCTTACCGCTTCCGATCTAACTTCGGCAAACTTCCTAGCTGGTTCATCCCCTCGAGCGAGGACTTCGGCTTACTGGAAACCAGTAGAGTCAGAACTTCTTTGAAGTGTACTAGGCGTTTTCGTTTTTTGCTCATGGTGAACTTAAATTTCCCAGGGGGTATGGAACTCCTTAAGATTCCGCGTTTCGCTTGCTGTCGCGCAGGAAACTGAGTACAAAGCGGGCCCCATGAATTGACTTACTTTGCGGACTTATTTGCGCCATCGCTTTCGGTTCGATGCGCTCAGCCGTGGCAGTTCTGAGCAACTGCTGGCATTGGGCCTTAAAGCATCCGCTCTCGACGTTGTGCATAGTGGTCAAGCATCTCTGGCGGGCTTTCGTCGCTATATCACCGCGAGTTTGGTTTCCATTCTCAGTTTTATGACTCTCGGCATGGTTGGATTGGGCCTGCAAAATCAGTTGACCTACCTCCAATGAAAGCCTCCCGTGGTCGACTTCCATGCTTGCCGGGTTGCTAGACTATCGTCTGGCCTGGAGGTGTATTGGCTGAATTTTGGATACTCGGTATTTACCTGTACCTCACTTGGTAGGTGCCCTCGACAGCGGATGGGTACGCCGGGTACCTGCTTTCCGGGATGCCCAAGGTGATCCAGCGGCGGATATTGCCACTAACTACAGCTCGCCCTTCGCACGGAAGGGCCATTCCGGCTTGACGGGGAAATTGAGTAGAAATAAAGTCCGAGCATCGGTTTTGATGCAAAGGGTGCGGTCAACCCAGACAGGCGGGTGGTTGAAATGCTTCTTTTGAATCGGCTTCTTGGGTCCTTGGTCGTGGCAAGTGTTGTCTCACTAGGGTGCGTGGCCCAGAGTCAGGATGCAACGGCACCCCAAACTGCACAGCCCGCGCCCGACGCGCAAGCCTCTGTACAAGCCGCCCAAGACCCCGACACAGCCAATCAGATCCAGCAATTACAGGCTGCCATCGATCAATTGCAGCAACAGGTCTCGCGCCTCACTTCGGCAGTGGAAGAGCTGCAGGCCGACCGTACCGAGTCGGTCAAGCCTGCGGCAGCGCCGCGTGGCAAAGGAAAGCCGCCCATCCCGTCCAAGAAGGTGTCTTCAGTTGCACCATCCGTTCCTGCAGCCCCCGCCGCGGAAACGGACGCCCCCATGACCGTTCTGGTTTTCCAGGACGGACATCGCACCGAGGCCCGCAACTACGCAATCGTCGGGCAAACTCTGTGGATTTATACCGAGCAGGACTCGAAGAAGGTGCCGCTGGCCGATCTTGACGTCAATGCGACCAAGACCGCGAACTCAGATCGTGGAATCGTTTTCCAAGTACCTAACACAAAGTAGGAAGGATCGGCCTCTACGTGATAAGTCGTAGCGCTTTTTAGGGTTTCACCTCGCGGATCGACTTTCGTACCCGTTCGATCTGCTCAGTCATGGTCTTGTCATCCAGACGAGCCGATGCCTTGGCGATGAGATTGGCCGTGATCATCTGCGCCTCAGTCAGGCTAAGCTTTAGCTTGCGAGCACTGACCTCGGCAGATTCGTAACTACGCACCGCTTCCACCAGCAGTCCCGCCGCGTAGCTCACCGCCTCGGCGCTCACGCCCTCTTGAATCTCTTCCAGGCTGCTGCCGTAGGGGATAGCCGCCAATTTTTCTGCACGGTCGTGTCTCATGGTGTTCCTCACCAGCGGTCAATCTCTCGTGCCGAGCAGTCTCACTCGCAGTGGCCTCCGTGGAGGCAAGATGCACAGAGCCAGCCAGGCCAATCGTCCGCAACATATTTTCGTGTCTGTGACCGTGGTCACAGAAGCCGAAACGGTTTCGCTCGAAGATGAGCTTGCTCGGCCACCTTTTCTGCGTAATGCGGTCTTCTTATACCGATTACCCAACCATCCGGAGGCCGAGCGTCTTGCCTGATGAAATCGTCCGCGCAAGACCCTGGACCCTCCGCGAATGGATTGGAGTACGGATATGGGGAGTGATCCTATCAAAATTCTGATTGTGGATGACGACGAACAAGCATTAATTGAGCTGGAACGACTCCTCGAAAGCGAAGGCTGCAGCACCACTACCGCATGGGGTGGGCGGGAGGCACTTGCCTACACCGAGCAGATGCAATTTGACGTGTTGCTGGTCGATGAAGACATGACCCATCCTGAGTGCAGCGCGCTGTCGGCGGAGCTGAAGCGTAGGCAGCCGCGCGCTTGTTTCCTGCAGATGCACACCCGCAAGAATCACGGGACGACGGCCGCTCACGGGATCTACAAATGGGAGCCCGCTGAGGTGAAGGCGACCATCCGCAGCTTCCTGGCAGCCTGAATTCGCAAGCTTACTTGTTTTCAGGCCTCAGAAGAATTTTGATCAGGTCCGTCGCGAGCGCCGACGAGTCTGCCCCATCGAGGTTGATCAGAACCACCACCCCCGAGTTTTGTTCGGGAGCGAGCATTATGAACGTGCTGGTTCCCTGTTGCCCCCCGCCATGGCCGACGTCCGGCACGCCGGCGGAATCACCGACTCCCCATCCGAGCGCATAGCCCCGATGTCCTTCGTCAGCGACCTCCGGGGTCGCGCCGTGCTGAGGCGTCCACATGGCGTCGCGCGTGGAACGCTTCACAAGCTTGTCGGCAAGAATCGCCACCTCGAAGCTGGCCATATCATCTGCCGACGAAAGCCAGCCTCCGCCGGGAATCTTGTAGCTGGAATCAAGAAACTCGGAGTTCTGAATCTCGCCTGACTTCGTCTTGGAATAAAAGCGGGTGCGGTGCGGGATGATGCTGAATCGATCGTCCCAACGGGTATTCATCATGCCTGCCGGCATGAAAATGTTGGCGTGTACGTAGTCGACGTACTTCTTGCCTGAAGCCCCTTCGATCACACACCCGACCAGCGTGAATCCCTGCGTGGAGTAGTGGAACTTGGTCCCGGGCTTGTCGACCAGGCGGTCATTCGCAAAGAACTGGATGCCTCCGGCGATCGGATCGTCGAAGTGCTTCGTATTGTTGGTCTCCAGATCCTCTTTCGGATCAGACTTGTAGTGCCGGATGCCGCCCAGATGCGCCATGAGCTGCCGGGTCGTGATGGGCGACTCTTTCGTCGGAAAGGCCGGGCAGTATTTCTGGATGGGCGCCTCGATGTCCAGTTTCCCTTGCTCCCACAGGTGCATCGCTGCAGTCGCGGTGATGGGTTTCGAAATCGAGGCTAGGCGGAACAGAGTCTGCGGAGTGACGGGTACGCTGTTTTCGAGATCGGCCATGCCGAAGCCTTCCGACCAGACTTCTTCGCCGTTGACCACGGCCGCGGCCGCAATGCCCGGAATGCTGTTCGCCGACATGAATTTCGAAATTGCGTTTTCCATCGCGCTGCGTTTCGCGGCTGGAAGTTTGGCGTCTTCAGCGTGTGTGAGAGCACAGCAAAGGAATACAACCAGTATCTGTGCCAGAAATTTTGGCGTTCCCCGAGCTGTCTCCATCAGGCGAGGTTCGTTCATCGCTTGAGCAATTTCTCCTTACCCGATCAGGCTCGGCAATTCGCCGCCCCAGAGTGGACAACAAGCCAGCCTTAGTTCTGGGCTTGTGTGTCGGCGGCGGGCACTCCGTTGCTGGCCTGTGCAGGCACTGAAATCTTGTAAGTGCCACTGCCCGGGACTTCAACCGACTGGCCGTGTTCGAGGTATGGTCGCAGAACATCCGGATTCTGCCAATCGAGATTCCATCCGTTCTCGATCGCCACCACGGTGTAGCGGCCGGGAATAACCTGGTACAGACTGAACGTGCCGTCACTGTCGCTTTGATCGCGACGAAACAAATCCGCGTTGCCCTGGAGCGACTGCGGCACGAGCACCACCATGGCTTGCGAAACGCCCTTTCCCTCGCGCAAGACGGTGCCGTCGATACGGCCCGCACCTGGCAGCAACGTCAGCGTCAAATCCACTGTTCCATTCCGCGGAAAGGTTAG
>Ga0209811_10000303_pt1 | contig 22238 bp, 15 predicted proteins | sample Coa_R1_6_FD_187161 | JGI IMG/M metagenome (GOLD analysis project Ga0209811, IMG submission 187161) | Surface soil microbial communities from Centralia Pennsylvania, which are recovering from an underground coalmine fire. - Coalmine... | ecosystem: Environmental > Terrestrial > Soil >... | reverse complement strand
GCGGTGCGGACGCGCGCGGGCCGCGCGTGGGCGTCGTCGTGGCCGCGTGCGCGACCGCTCCCAGCACGAACAACACGGCGAACACCAGCAGCACGAACGAAGCGAGCGCTCTCAGTGCCTTTCTCATTTGCTCGTCCCTCCCTCGGCGACGTTTCCGGGGTGTCCCAGCTCGGCGTAGAGGCTGTCGGGGTCGGCGTGAGAGAGGCTCCAGTACTGCTTGAAGCGCGCGGCCGCGGCCGCGGAGTCGAGCCGGTACCAGCGCTCGAGGATGGCCAGGTTGTAGTAGGGCGCGGCGCGCGAGGGATCCATCTCGATCGCGCGCAGGAACTCCTTTTCAGCCCCGTCGGCGTCTGCGGCGCGCAGGAGCGCGATGCCGCGGTTGGTGTGAAGCGCGGCGCTCTCCGGGGCGACCACGAGCGCCGACGCGGTGGCCTTGTCGGCCGCGTCGCGATCGGTGCCGCGCACGGCGAGGTAGCCACCGACGCTCGCGGCCGCGTCGCGGGGGAGCGCCGAAGCGGTCTCACGGGCATCGGCCTCGAGGCCGAGCGCCGCCTCGTGCAGTGCCAGCCCGGCGAGCAGCGTCGCGCGGTCGCCGTCGGACACGGTCACGCGGCCGTCGCGCACCGGCGCCAGCAGGTGGATCGCCTCCTCGTGCCGGCCCTGCTCGTAGAGCACGCGCGAGAGCGCGGAGAGTGCGGGCGCGTAGCTGGAGTCGCGCGCGATCGCCGCGCGCAGCGAGGCCTCCGCCTCGGCCGTGTGCCCGGACTTGGCCTCGAGCGTCGCCACCTGGTAGGGCCACCACGGCTGGTCGGGCTGCTCCTGGGAGCGGAGCTGCGCCTCGGCGAGCGGGTCGAGCGGTGTCTGCTCTGACTTCTCGTGGCCCTTCTTGGGCTTCGCCTGCGTGGCGACGCCGGTCACGTCGCCGCTGGGCGCCGCGTGGCCGAGGTGGAGCACGGAGCAGCCGGTGAGCAACGCGAGCAGCGCGCTCGCGACGAGCACGTGATCGAGGGCCGGGCGGTCCGGGCTGCGCATCACTTCTCGCCCTCGGTCGCCACACCGCTCACGGTGTCGCTCTTGCCGCGCGCCGAGCGCGCGTGCGGCGGGGCCTTGCCCGCGACCACCGGGAACTCCACGTCCGGCTGGAACAGGAAGCGATCGCCCAGGCGCGTCCACAACGACTGCCGGGTCTTGATGACCCAGGCATCGGCGACACCGCCCTGGCTCCGCTGCAAGAGGTCGCTCCACACGGACTCGCCCCGCTCGTGGAAGGTCATGCTCTGCTCGATGAGCACGTTCTCGTAGGCCTTGAGGTCGTCTCCCTTGAGATCGGCAGGCCGCTCGCTCGCCTCCAGCGCGGATCCGAACCCGGCAAGGGCTTGACCGATGCGGAAACCCGCCGCGTGTGACCATTCCGGGACACCCATGTCGACCGTGCGCTTGTAGCGCACGAGAACGCTGTCCAGGAGCTTCTGCTTGGCCGCGATCGACTTGGGGAGCGGCTGCTTGAGCGCGAACGCGTCGTAGCGGCGGTAGGCCTCCTCGGCGTTCTGGAAGCGGACCTCCGCGAGCAGGGGTTTGGACGCCTCGGCAGGCTTTTGCGCGGCGAGCTTCAAGTACTGCGCGAGGTAGGAGGGCGGGGCCACGGCCTTGCCTGCCGCCTTCGCCGCCGCCGTCCCGGGCTTGGGTGTCGCCAGCAGTGCGGCCAGCGGCTTCTCGGCCGAGACCGTGCCCAACTCCTGGTGCGCCAGCTTCTCCAGGATCTCGAGCGCCGACTCGCGATCGTTCGGCCAGCGCTTGAGGTACTCCTTGCGCAGGTTGTCGGCGTGCTCGCCCTGCCCGGCCGAATCCGCGAGGTCGGCGGCCTTGAGCCACGCCTCGTCGGCGCTGCCGTCTCTCGCGAACTTCTGCGCGAACTCGATGTAGGCCGCCGACGCGCGCTCCTTCTCGCCCGCGGCCTCCCACGCCTGCGCGCTCTTCAGGCTCGCCTCGCGCGCGAGCACGTTCGCCGGCCAGCGCTGGGCGAGCAGCTGGAACGCATGCACGCCCTTCTCCGTCTGCCCGGCGTCGAGCCACGCGAGGCCGGCGCGGTACTGGGCGAGCGGCGCGTGCTCGTAGTCGGGCCAGCGCCGCGCCACCTCCTCGAACAGCTCGGCGTGGCGCTGGTGCTGCGTCGAGTCCGCGCTGGCCGCGGCCTCGGCGCGCGCGTACGCGCATACCGGGAGTGCGCGCTCGGCGCGCCGCGCCAGCGTGTCGGCGCCGACGCGCTTCGCCACCGCCAGCGCCTCCTCGAACGCGTCGGAAGCGGCGGCGAAGTCGCCGCTCTTGAAATACGCCTCGGCGCGTTCGCCGGCCGCGAGCGGCGCGCGCTTGTCGTTGGGGAAGCCGCGTGCGAAGCGCGCGAGTGCCGCCTGCGCGTCGTCGTTCCAGCCGTGCGCCAGCGCCAGCTGGCACTCGCGCCAGACGAGGTCGGCGGACTTCGCATTTTTCGGATCCCTGGCGAGGAACGCGTCGGCCTCGCGCACGAACGCGCGCGCCAGCGAGTCTGCGCCAGCACCGAGCTTCGCGGTCTTCGCAGCGCCGGCGGGTGCGGGGGTGCGCGTGCTCTCGTACCAGCGGTCGGTCACCGCCACCACCTGCCATGCGGCGCGCGTGGCGACGCTGTCGGAGCTGGCCCCATGGCCTCCGGCCGCCGCTGCCGTCGCCGCCCGGTAGTGGGCGAGCGAGGCCGCGTAGTCGCCCAGCTCGGCGCACGCCTCGCCCGCATGCTCCTGGTACGTGGCGGCGGCGGAGTCGCCGGGCCACTTCGCGAGCAGCGTCTCGTAGTAGCGAAGGGCTTCCTGCCACTCGGCGCGCGAGCCCTTGGCGCGCGCGTCGCGGTGGTGCTCGAACGCCTCCGTGCGCCAGGCATCGCGCGCGAACGCCTCACCGGCGCCGCGCAGCGAGTCGCTGGGCTGTGCCTTGGACCATTCGCCGCCGGGCGCGAACTGGTCCGCCCACTTGAGCCGGGTCGCGCGCTCCTCGTCGGGCCGCTCGGCGCGCTTCTCGGTGTCGGCGAGGCGTCCCGCCACCTCGAGCGCGGCCGGGTCGCCGGGCCAGCGCTCGAGGTAGAGCTCGTCGGCTGCCGCGGCCTTCGTCAGCTCGCCGTAGCGGCGGAAGTGCTGGCCCATGGCGCGCAGCACGCGGCGCTCGTAGGGGCGCTCCGCCCCGCCGGCGGGGAACTCGCGCGCGTACGCGTCGGCGCCGCCGGCGGCGGCGAGCGAGTAGACGAAGTACTGCTCCGCCTCGTGCTCGATGTCGGTCTGGAGGTGAAGCTTCTCCTCGCCGGCGTAGAGGTCCATGACGCCTCGGAACGCGCGCGCGGCGGCGTCGAAGCGATCGGCGTTGTAGTGCGCCCAGCCGCTCTTGTAGAGCGCGATCGCCTTGAGCGACGGGTCGTTGCCATTGGCTGCACGCTCGTAGTCGGCGACGCCCTCGTCGGTGCGCTGCCCGTCCACGCGCAGGTCGCCGAGCTTGAGGCTCGCCTCCTGGACGTAGGGCGAGGCGGGGTGCTCGGTGAGGAGCCGCGCGAAGAACTCCGAGGCACCGGGATCGCCGGCGTCGGCGAGCAGCATGCCGGCGTTGAAGAGCACCGCGTCCAGGTGCGGGAAGTCGGTGTCCTCTTCCAGCATCTTCCGGTAGAGCGCCAGCGCCTGCGCGTGATCGACCACCGGCACCGGCAGCGTGCGGCCCTGCGCCTGGGCGGCCACCCATGCCGCCATGCGGCTCCGGAAGTCCGCGCGCGCCGCGCTCACGAGCAGGTCCGCGAGCCGGAACCGCATCTCGCCGCGCGCCCCCGACTGCGGATGGTCGGCGAGGAAGATGCTCGCGCGCGCGATGGCGTCGTCCCGGTCGCGCCGCGCTGCGGAATCGGCCGCGGTCTCGACCGCGGTCTCGACCGTGCCCGATGAGTCCGCACCCGGCGCCGCCGCCGCGGCTGCCGCCGCGACCGGCAGCGTGTCGGCGGCGGAGAGCTTGACCGAGCGCGCGTACGCCGCGGCCGCGAGCCCGTAGTCGAGCCCCTCGCGCTCCTCCTGGAGCGCTGCGAGCGCGCGCTCCACCGCCGCGCGCGCGACGCCACTCCGGAGCTTGGCGTCCGCCGCCGCCAGTTGGTCGGTGCGGCGCGCGCGCTCCACGTGCAGCGCCGCCAGGCGCTTCTCCTCGGCGCTGGTCTGCGCCAGCGCCAGCGAGCTGTCGAGGTCGCGGACGATCGCGCGCGACCAGAGCAGTGCGTCGCGCGTGCTGTCGGCGAGTGCTCCCACGCGGTCGATCAAGCGCGGGCCCCAGGTCTTCTCATAGGCTTGGGCGATCCGTTTCGTCGCTTCGTCGTGGAGATGGCCGGCGGAGAAGCGCAGCATGCGCGAGAGCTCCTGCTCCTGCGCCAGCACCACGTCGGGACCCTTCTCCTGGGGTGGCGTCGCTGCCTGCCGCGCGCCGTCCGGGCCCTTCAGGTAGAAGTGCTCCATCGCCGCGAGCCAGCTCTCGTGGAGCTTCGCCCGCTCCATCACGATCGCCGCGCGCCGCTGGAAGCGGAGCGTGGCGGTGTCGCGGAGCGCCATCAGCTGCCGCGCCGTCTCGTCCATCTCGCGCACGAGCATCTCCAGCCACCGGGTGTTCTCCGCGAGCGTGTCCGCCTGGCCGCGCGCCTCGTGGAGCCCGGCGCCGAGGTAGCGGCGGAGGTCGACGAGCCGGCCGCGCTCGCGATCGAGCGAGTCCGCGGTGAGCACCTCGAGGCCGCGCGCGGTCGCCAGCTCGCGCGCCGAGGCGGCCACGGAGTCCCAAGCCTCGGGAGGCGGCGGCGGAACCGAGAGGCCCGAGCCGGGCAGGGGCAGCGGCGTGCCGAGCGCCGGCTCGCTCGTGGCCGGGAGGCTCGAGAGGTCAGCGGCCGCAGCGGACAGGCGCTCGGTGAGCGAGGCGGCCGGCAGGCCATCGATCACCAGCGCCTCGGCGATCGAGCGATCGTGCTCCCAGGCCCGCCACAGCGACGCCGCGGAATCCGGCGCGAGCCGCGCGCTCAAGCCGTCGCGCTCGCGCGCCCAGTCCGAATCGGCCGCGGCATAGCGCAGGAACGCCTCGTCCCAGTGCTGCTCATCCATGGCCTGACCGGCCAGCACCTGGTCCACCTCGCGCCGGTTCGCGTAGCCGGGCGCCGAGGCGCGCAACGCCTCGAGCTGGGCGGAAGCGCTGCCCGTGTCGCCGCGCTCGAGCGTGGCGAGCGCCGCCATGTGACGCGCGACCGGTGCGTAGCGGCTGGCATCGTTCACGCGCGCGAGCCAGGGCCTCGGATCGTCGTGTCGCTCGGCCGCGAGCGTCGCCAGCCGCACCAGCGCCGCGCCCGCGAGGTCGCGACCGAGCGTGGTCGTATCCGCGCTCGCGACCAGCTCCCACTCGGCGCGCGCGTCACGTCCCATGCGCTCGAGCGCCTGCGCGCGCAGCTCGACCAGGAGGGGATCGCGGGTGCCTGCGGGCACGAGCGCCAACACCGCGTCGGGCCGGCCGTCGCGCAGGAGCTGGCTCGCCGCCAGCGCGTCGGCCGTGCGGTCCCCGGTGCGCACGGCCTGCTCCTGCGCCTCGCCCTGGAGCCTCGATTCGAACCCGAGCCAGCGCGTGTACGGCGTCGGCGTGGGCCAGGTCGCGACCGCGTGCGCCAGCGCCGCGAACCGCTCGCGCTGGCCGAGTGCCAGCCAGGCGTGCCCGAGCAGGAACGCGGCGCGGTCGGCATCCGGCGCGAGCGAGTCCGCCTGCGCGCGCTCGAGTGCGAGCGGTGCGAGTGCGTCCACCACCCCGACCCAGTCGCCGTGCGCGTGCTCGAGCGCGGCGCGCGCGAGCGCGTGCAGGAACGGATCGCCGCCCGTACGCACCGGCGTGAGGTCTGCCGAGGCAGCGTTCGGCCCGGTGACGATCACCAGCCCGGACCGCACCTTCACGCTGTCCGGTGCCGCGACGATCTTCGGCCGCCGCGCCGCGTGGGCGACGCCCCCCAACGGCAGCAGCGCGACCGCGAGCAGCGCGGACGCGCATGCGACCGCGGCGCGGCCCATGCCGGGGGCGGATCGGGTCACGGACGATCCTGGTCCGCTTCCGCGCTCGTGCCCGCGCCCGGCTCGAGGAGCCACGTGCTCGCCTTCAAGCTGGCGATGCCGAGCGCCGGGCTCGCCTGCGAGAGGTCGACCTTCAGGAACGTGAGCCGGTCGCGTGCGGGCTCGAGCGTGACGAACCCGCGCCCGGTGGCGCTCCAGCCCTCGCCCATGAGCGAGACCTCGACCACCTGCTCGCGCGGCTCGGCGAGCCCGCGGAACACCTCGAGCGCGCCGCCGTGGATGAGCGAGCCGCGCTGCGTCTCGGTGAGCGCCGAGGTGAAGCTGGTGCCGTCCTCGAGCGTCACCCGTACGCTGTCGACTCGGCCGGCGAGCGTGTTGCCGGTGACCACCACGTCCAGCTCGGTGCGCTGGCGGCCGGCGAAATCCGCCTGCAGCTCGGCGAGCCGAGCGCGCTGCGCGTCGAGCAGGCGCTCCATCTGGTCCAGCTCACGCTCGATCCCGGCCAGGTCCTGCACACTCGTGAACACGCCCTGGCGCTCGCGTGCGTCCGAGGCCACCGTCACCGAATCCTTGGCCGTGGTGATCTGCGCCAGGAGCCGGCGGTACTCGAGGAAGCGCGGGTCCAGGTCCGCGGCGCCCGCACGCGTGGTGTGCGGCTCTTCGCGCAAGCGGTCGAAGCGCGCACGGATGAAGTCGCGGTTCGCGCGCAGGAACTGGAGCGTGGGGAGCTTCTCGCGCACCGGGCGCTCGCGCTCCACGGTCACGGTGGTGACCGTGGCCGCGGCCGGAGCCGGCGCGCGCTCGGTCGTTGCCGCCGGGGCGGGACGTGCGCTCACGGCGAGCGCGAGCAGCGCGGAGAGCAGGGAGGACGGTCGCATGCTCAGCCCCTCCACGTGCGCTGCACCTTGCCGTCCGCCGCGCTCACGACGACGAACAGCGCCGGCGCGCCGGGTGCGCGGTAGACGAGCGTCCACGTGGTGGCATCGGGGTCACCCTCGGAGAACGCGCCGCGCATGAGCAGCATGGTCTCCAGGTGCGCGCCTCGGAGCTTGCGGATCTCGTCGCCGGCGCTCCGCTCGGCGGCGGCGATCGCGGCGCCGCTGTCGAGCCAGCCGGCGGCGATGGGGGGCGCATCGAAGCGCATGTCGAGGTTCTCGGCGACGACGATCCGCCCGCCGCGCACGGACCACACGCGCGCGCGATCCTGCGACGCCGAGTAGAAGAGGTAGCTCCAGCGCGGGCTCGTGCCCGCGGCGTCGTTGTTCAAGCCTTCGTCGTTCTCGACGTAGACCAGCACGGCGTCGCCTGACCACGACTGCGCCGCGGCGCTCGCCAGCTCGAGGCCGCCGCGCGCAGCGAACGGCGTCGCGTCCTTGGCGGCGACGCGGCCGGCGGCGCACGACAGCGCCAACGCGACGGCGAGGATCCGGGTGGGGAAGGGGCTGCGGGGGGCGCGGTCGTCCATGTCGCTCTCTCTCCTTGCCGGAGGTCCTAGAACAGCAGCAGCGTCCCGATGCTGAATTCGATGTTGTGGTGCAGCCGGCGGGCCTCGTTCGTGCCCGAGTGGAAGACGTAGTCGCGCGCCTCCCAGCGCATGCCGGTGCGCTTGGAGAGGAACAGCGTCGTGCCGGCGCCGAAGTTGACGCTGGTCTCGCTGCGCCCCTGCGCGATCGAGGCGCCGACGCCGCCGGTGACGAACGGCACCATCTGGCGGCCGGGCAGGAACTCGAACGTGGTGTTCAGGTTGTAGAACAGCATGTCGAAGTCGTCCGCCTCGAGCGACAGCCCGAACAGCGACTCCACGATCTCGGCGGGGCGATGCACGTGCGTCCAGCCCACGCCCGTCTCCACCTGCAGCCGGTCGAACACGTAGTAGGCGAGCCGCCCACCGAGCGCGAGGGAGTTGGACTCGCGGTCGAACGCGTAGCCGGCGGCGTAGCCCACGAGCACGAAGCTCCCGGTGCGCGTGTAGAGCCGCGGGTTCGGGCTCATCTTGACGTGGGAGAGGTCTTCGAACTCCGAGCACAGCGACGTGTGCACCCACGCCGATTCGGTGGGCGAGAGCCGCACGTTCACCCAGTCGCCGTTCCGGCCGAGCACGGTGAACGTCGTGCCGGGCGGGTACACGCCGGCGATGGCGTCGCCGTCGCTGGGACCGGTGCGGAGCACGGTGCGCGGCCTGCCGGTGAGCCGCGCCGTGAGCACGGTCGCGAGCGGCGCGTTGCCTTGCGCGTGCGCGGTGGGTACGGGAGTGATGGCGGCCGGACTCTCCGGCGCGCTCACCGCCGGCACCGGAATGGCCATCGTGTCCGCGGGTGCGGCCGGATCCGCGGCGCGCGCGCTCACGGGCGCGGCGATCGCCGCCGCGCCGAGCAGGAGCGCCCAGTGGAGTTCCCGAGCCGTTCGCGTCCGTTGCGTCGTCATCGCTCCCTCACCACCCCCAAGCGCGTCCCAGCTCGAACCGCATCTGCCAGTCACCGAACGTCTCGCGCCCGTACGTCACCGCCGTGCCGCTGCGGTGCGCCGTGTCCAGCGCGAACACGCGTCGCTCCGCCTCCATCCCCACCGTCCAGCCGTCCGCGACCGGCGCGCGCAGCGCCAGTCCCGCGCCCGCGATCCACGAGTTCACGGCCCCGAGCGAGACCTCGACCGGGCCGGCGCCCGTGTCGAGCGTGAGCCGGTCCGGTTGATAGCGGATCGCGAGCCGCCCGCCGGAGGCGAGCGCCACGCACTCGACCGACCGCCAGCGCGCCAGGCGCGCACGCGTCACGAGCTCGAGGCTCGTGGTGCTCACGTGCGGGTCCGGCGTGCCGGGAAGCCCGAGCGCCTGCGTGGTGCCGCTGCGCCACAGGCGAGGGCCCACCGACCAGCCGCCCCGGCCGACGAGCGCCTGGGCACCCCACCCGGCATGCGGGCGGACGTCCCACTGGTAATCGGCCAGCCCGGAAACGGGTTGAGCGGTTCCGCCCAGCAGGGACACCGAGACCCAGCGGATGCTGGCTTCGGGGGCCGCTGGCGCGGCGTTCGCGCCGCTGGCGGCCAGCGCCAGCGCCGCCCACAGCCATGCGCTCCGGGGCCGCGGCGTCATGGCGCCACCGTGACCGAGAGGCCGACCGGGAGGATCTGGTACGGCGACGAGGCGTACGGCGTCACGATCACGGTGTCGGTGCCGTCCTGCCGCTCGACCTTGACGCCCGAGCCGAGGTAGCAGACGAGGAACAGCCCCGCCGTGGGACCGGTCCCGACGCTGTCCGTGACCGTGCCGGGCACGACGCCGGTGAACGCGAAGTCCATGTGCTGGATCAAGTGGTCCCAGCCGGTGAACGCGCGCGCCTCGCGGCCCATGCTCACCGACGTGGCGAGCAGCCGGTCCATGTCGTTCGCCATCTGCAGCCGGTTCGCATTCGGGTTCATCTGCAGCATGCCGGGCGAGATCGACGTGCTCGCGCGCAGCTCCGCCACCGCGTAGCCGGTGAGGATGCGCCGGTAATAGATGTCGCTGCTCACCTGCACCGGGATCGTGCTGCCCGCGGTCACGGGCTGCGACGGAGCGAGGCTCGCGCCGGCCATGTCCACCCGCGTCCAGCGGTCCTCGATCTTCGGCGCATCCAGGCACCCCGCGAGCACGAGTGCGAGCGTCGCGCCTGCCGAGCACGCCACCACCGCGCGCATGCGAACGTGGCGGTCGCTCACCGCACCACCACCAGACGGTGCGAGAACTTGGCACCCGGCAGGCTCAGCTCGTAGAAGTAGAGACCCGAGTGCACCGCGCGGCCATCGCCGTCGAGCCCGTCCCAGGCGACGTCGTTGATGCCGGCCGAGAACGGACCCGGGAACGAGCGCACCCTGCGGCCGCTGGCATCCATCAGCGTGAGCGAGGCGCGGTCGGCCGCCGAGGCCGGCAGCGCGAAGCGAAAGTGCGTGCCCATGCTCGCCGGGTTGGGCCACGCCGGCAGCAGCATCGCCGTGGCCGGCGGCACGAGGCCGCCGCCGTGGGCGGCGAGCGACACGCTAGCGGTCGCGGCCGTGCCGCCCGAGGCATAGGCGGGCGTTGCCGTGAGCTTCAAGGTGACGTCGCCCGTGACCGGCGCCGCGGCGAGGTCCGCGGCGGTGAGCGGCACGCTCACGTGCCCGGCGTCGAACGTGCCGGCATCACGCTGGTCGAACACGCGTCCGCTGGTGCGCTCGCTCAGCTCGAGCGAGACGCGCGCGCGATCCGTGAGCGTGAAGCTCGCGACCGGCGCGTCCACCCCCGCGACCGCGAGGCCCTCGACGGAGACGCCGAGATCCCAGCGACGGAGCCCGGTGGCATCGCCCCACGGCTCCAGCACGAGCGCGGCGGGCTGGCCGGTGCGCACCACGCGGCCGTCGCGGTGGTCGCTCACGGTGAAGTAGGGCACGGTGATCGCGCGCGGGCGCGTGGTCCCGTTGCGCAGCTCGGCCACGGGCTCGAGCGCGGCATTGAATTTCAGGACCGCGCCCTGCTGCGGCGCCGCGGCGTAGACGTTCCCCCACTCGTCGGTGGCGAGCGAAGTCACCGCGTCCGCGCCCGAGGGCGCGGCACCGCGCCAGTCGAGGCGCGCGCCGTCCCAGCCCAGGCGCACGATGCGGCGGTTGTGCGCATCGCCCACGTAGACGTCGCCGGTGGAAGCACCCGCTTCGCGTCCGACCGCCACCGAGAGCGGGCCGGCGAAGTGACCGTCGCCGGCGCCGAGGGAGCCCACCGTGGCCACGAGCCGCGCGCCGCCGCCCGCGAGCGCGTACGCCGCGACGCGGTTCTTCCCGGTCTCGGCCACGAACAGCGCGTCGTCGCGGCCGTCGAACGGCGTGCCGCCGTCGGACCACGCCACGCCGCTCGGGTCGGAGAGACCGTCGATCGCGTAGAGCGGCGACAGCGTCAACTGGTCGAGCGTGGTGCTGGCCTGGAGCACGAGCACGCGGGCATTGCCGGCGTCGGCCACGTAGACCCGGTCCTGGTCGTCCACCGCGAGGCCGCGCGGCGCGGCGAGTACTCCCGTGGCCGTGCCGGCGCCGTCGAAGGCCGAGAGCGACTTGCCGGTCTCGCCGTAGACGAGCCGGTTCCACGCCGGGTCGGAGACGATGACGAAGTGCCGCGACTCGACGAACGGAAAGCGGTCGTAGACGTCGACGTGCGAGATCGTGGCCGTGGCCCACGGGTCAGCAAAGAGACTGCGGCCGAGCTGCGTGCGCGTCACCTGCCGGGTCAACGCGTCGAGCCCGAGATCGGGCGCCAGCGGCGCCGGGGCGAACGTGACCGCCGCGGACGTGCCGGCGGCCAGCGCGAGCGTCCCTGCGAGCCCGATGCGGATCAGGATGCTTCGTCGCACGTGCGTGCTCCTCTCTCGACCGGCCGTGCTCACGGGAACCGGAAGTCCACGCCCGTCTCGACGACGTTCGCGGAGTAGTTGTTGCTGTTGAAGTAGCGCTCGAGGTCGAGCCACAGCGTCATGCGGCGCACGAACGTGCGCGTGGGCGCGAATGCCTCGAGGTCGGCGCGCAGCGCGGCGCCGAACAGGTGGCTCGAGAGCGGCCCGAGCCGGTAGTCGCCGGTGAGGAACCCGCCGACGCCGTCCACGTCGGTGTACGTGGAGCGCCAGAAGTCGGCGGCGGTCTGCGTGTACCAGCGGTATTCCCAGCGCGCGCTGAGCCCGCGGGTGACGTACTGGGAGAGCCGCGTGCCCAACTCGTGCGAGGTCACGCCCCAGTCGTCGTTGTAGAGGCGGTAGGAGAGCTTGACGCTGGCGCGGTTCGGCAGCGCCTGGTTCACGCGCACGAACGCGTCGCGCCGCTGCCGCTCCTCCGGGTGCCGCTCGGGCACGTTCGTGCCGCCGGCGTAGACGTTGCGATAGGGGTTGTGCTGGAGCCCGTTCACGAGGTTGTACTCGAGCCCCAGGCGCACGAGCAGCGACGGCGACACCACCTCGGTCATGACCGCGTTCCAATGCAGCGTGGTCTTGTGCGCATCGCCCGTGCGGGTGTCGTCGTCCTGCACCGGCGCGATCGCGTCCCAGCCCCAGCTCGAGCCCAGCGACAGGTTCACGCTCTGCTGGCGGAAGTCGCGGTTCCAGCGGCCGCCGAGCTGCTGGGCGAGGTAGTCGGTCTCGCTCGAGACGTAGTAGCTCACCGCGCCGGCGCCGCGCGCGTACTCGCCCTCGACCTCGTTCCGCTGCTTGACGAAGTCCTGGAAGGCGTTGCCCGAGATCGGCCGGCTCGCGGTGGTGATGGCGTCGATCGCCTCCTGCGACCCCGGCGGCGCCGAGACCGCGGGGATCATCACCTTCTCGTTGTTGTAGTGGAACGTGAGCCCCGAGGCGTGCGCGAGCGGCCACGCCCAGTCGGTCGAGAGCGAGCGCACGGTGACGTGGTCGCTGTCCGTGAACCAGCGCAGCAGCGTGCCCGCGACCTGCGGCTCGTCGGGCGAGTCCTGCGCCCGTGCCGGCGCGGCGCCGGCCGAGGCGAGCCCGACGGCGAGCAACGTGAGCGCCAGGCGCGGGCTCACTTGCACGCGCAGCCTCCGCCGGCACCGCCGACGCCGCCGGTCGAGCCCTCGCGGGCCTCGAACGTCTTCATCTTGCGCGCGTCCTCGCGCGCTTCGGCTTTGAACGCCACGATCGGGTCCACGAGCCGCTCGCGCTGCCACGGCTTGACCGGCACCGTGGCGCACCCGCCCACGGCCAGCGCCAGCAACGCCGCGGCGAGAACGAAGATCCACAGGCCACGATTCATCGCGTGGTGCCCTCCGTGGTGCCGTCGGCGAGGCCGCGCGACCCGGCGGCGCGCTCCGCGGCGCTCGCGATCTTCGCCAGCGTCGCGCCGTCGCCGCCGCCGCCGCTCCACACCATGCGGCCCTCGCGGTCGAGCACGAGCGTGTAGGGGAGGGCCGGCAGGTCGAGGGAGCGCGCGAGCCCGTCGGGGCCGTCGTGGAACACCGTGAAGCCGGGCGCGAAGCGCTGCGCGAAGTCCGCCGCGTTCCGCGGATCCACGTCGATCGACACCGCGACGACGCGGCCGCCGGCGGCCCCGAGGCTGGCCGCCAGCGAGCGAAGCTGCGGCAGCTCCTTGCGACAGGGGCCGCACCAGCTCGCCCAGAAGTTGAGCACCACGACGCGGCCCCTGAGCGAGCTCAACGTGAACTCGCTCGAGGGATCGTTCGGCGTCGCTCCGAGGCGACGGAGCGTGTGGGTCGAGAGGGCCGCCGTCGTGGTCTCGGGCGAAGGCGCGGGTGCTGCGGCGCGCGCCTGCGGCACCGCGACGAGCGCGGGGACCAGCGCGAGCATGGAGAGGAGGCGGCGGGGACGCGGCATCGGGGGTCTCACTTGTACTGGGCGCCCAGCAGCACCCAGAGGTTGAACTGGCGGCGCTCGACCGCGCTCAGCGAGTCGGCGCCCGAGGGGTGGAAGCCCTGCCCGGCGCGTGAGCCGGCGCCCAGCACGTAGTCGATCAACCGCGAACGGCGGGGGAACGCGGGGTCGACCTCCTGCGTGGCGAGCTTCATCGACTCGCCGGACAGGTTCACGTACGCGCGCGGGAAGATGCGGTTCATGCGCACGGTGTCCGGGACCGCGGTGAGGTCGAGATTGCCGGCCGCCAGGGTGCTGTCCGAAGGCTGGTGGCAGGTGACGCACTTCGCGGCGACGATGGGGCCGATCGTCGACTCGAAGTTGATGATCTGGCGCTGCGCCTCGGGGATGTTCAAGTCGTGCGCGGGATAGAGCGCCGCCATCGGGTTCGGGTTCGTGGACACGGGCGGCCCGGCGTGGCGGTCCTCGTGGCAGCCGAAGCAGTTCTCGAACTTCTCGCCCGGCCGCACGTAGAGGTGCGTGCGCTTGGTGACGATGCCGCGGCCGAGCGTGTCGAGCGTCGCCCAGCTCACCGGCGTGTTCGCGGGCACGCGGATGCGGAACGAGCCGTCGGAGTAGACCGGCGCGAAGCCCAGGAGCTCGCGCTTCTCGAAGTCGTTCGCCGAGATGTCGTTCGCCTCGCCGGGCTGGGTCGGGCGCGCCACGATCACCGCGATGCTGTCGATCACGTCCACGCCCTTGACCGGCCGCTCCTGGCCGTCGTTCGTGCCGCGGTTGAACACGTCCTGGGCGAGGAACTCGCCGTAGTCGAGGTTGCGGTCGATCGTGGACGGGATCACCGGCGGCTTCGGGTGCGGCGCCAGGAGCTGCGCGTCGTACTCGTTCGTGGCCGGGTCGTTGTAGAGGAACGACATGTTGACGACGCTGAACGTGGCCGGATCGCCGGGCGTGCCCGCGCCGCTCTGCGACAGCGTGAACGTGTAGAGGCCGTAGTCGACCTCGCCCTCGGTCGCGGCCGGCAGCGAGTACGAGCACACGAAGCGGTTGCCGCCGATCGGCATCGGGTACTTGAACGAGCCGTACGGCCACGGCGCGCCGTCGAGGTTGACCTGCGGCGTCAGCACGTCCCAGTTCGTGCCCGGCACCCCGATCGCCGGGTCGGCGGGGCCCTGCTCGGTCTTCAAGAGCGCCAGCGGCCCCGCGTCCTCCTCCACCATGTTCGACTCGATGGCGATCAGGCGGCCGTCGGGCGTGGGCTGCGGGTGGAAGAAGTTGACCGAGTGCGGGCCATAGAGGTGGAACGTGCCCGTGCCGTCCGGGTTGGTCACGAACAGCGGGAAGCGGTTCATGGTGCCGAAGTGCTCCCAGCGCGTGTACATGACGCGGCCGTTCGGGAGCAGCGTCGGATCGAAGTCGCTGCTCTGGTTGTAGCTGATGCGCTCGAGGTTCGAGCCGTCGGCGTCGCAGGCGTAGAGGTGGGCGGACAGCGAGTGGTTGTACTCGTCCATCTCGTTGTCGCGCGCGCTCGTGAACAGGATGCGGTCGTCGGGCAGGTAGACCGGGTCGTAGTCCGGACCGCCGCCGCTCGTGACCTGGCGCAGGCCGGTGCCGTCGGCGTGGATCTCGTAGATGTTGCGGTTGCCGCCGCCGGCCGGCCGCATCGAGAACAGGATGCGCAGGCCGTCGTACGACACGCACGGGTCGGAGATGCTGGCGCCGGTGTAGTTCGTGAGCGGCGTCACCTCGCCGGAGGGCGAGATCGGCGACAGCTTGTAGAGGTTCGAGCTGCCGTTCGTGCGGTTGAGCGTCTCCTCCTGGTCGGCCTTCACGAACACGAGCGCGTCCGTGGTCGGCGTCTGCGCGATGAGGTCGTCGGGCGCGCTCTCGCGGCAGCCGCCGAGCGAGAGGCTACCGGCGAGGACCGCGACCACGAGCGCGAGGGAGCGCGCGGCGTACAGCGTTCGCTGCGTCATCTGGATGTCGAACCTCCCGATCGCGCCCGTCGTCATGGGCGGATCGACCGATAGAACGAGACCCCGATCGTCGCCTGCGTGTAGTCGTAGACGACGACGCCGGTCTGCCCGCGCTGTTCGCCGAACACGGCGGCCTGCCGCACTTCGGAGCGCAACGAAAGATCGTCGCGGATGAACCACTCGAGGCCCGCGCCGCCGGTGAGCGCGTTCTTGGTCACGGGCTTGGCGTTGATCGCCGGGCCCGGCTCCACCATCACCATCCCGTAGCCGGCGGCGGCGTAGGGCTGCAGGCGGCCCGAGAGCGGCCAGCGCAGGAGCACGCTGAAGGAGTGCAGGATGGCGTGAACGGACCGGCCCGGGTCGTGTCCGAGCGCCGCCTCGTAGCCGAGCCAGCTCGACGGGTGGTAGGCCGCGCGCAGCACGAACAGCCGATCGCGCCCGAGCACGCCGTAGCCGGGACTCACCGAGAGCCGGTTGCGGAACGGCCGCACGCCGGTCGCGAGCGCGAACGGCGCGCGCGCGGCCTCCGGACGCAACGCCTCGAGCCCGTTCACGAACACCGCCGAGTCCGCGGGCGCTTCTGCGGCGCGTGCGGCGCGCGGCAGCGCCAGCAGCGCCAGGCCCGCGAGTGCCAGGCGCAGGGCCGCGCGCGGCGTCATCGTGTCACCCCGGCGCGCACCCAGGCGCGGAGGGTGCGCCACTCGGTGTCGTTCGTGTCCGCGAACACCTTCACGCTGTGCGCGGTGCCGCCCTCGGAGTCGGCGAGCGGCCGGGTCAGGATCGGGCTCTGGTCGGGAAAGTTCGAGGTGACCTGGAGCGCGACCTGGTGGAAGTCGAACAGCGTGTCCTTCGCCGTCTCGGGCGAGAGCTGCAGCGTGCCGCGGATGCCACCGCCGTGGCAGTCGCCGCCGGCGTCACAGCCGTGGGCGACGAGGATCGGCTCCACCGCGCTTGCGAACGCCGCGTAGTCGAGGTGGAGCGGCGTTCCGCCGCCGGGCGGCGCCGGGGGCGAGGTCGGCCCCGCGCAACCGAGAAGCGCGCCGGGCAAGGCCAACCACGGCCAATGCCGAACGAACGATGTCCACTTTCGATCCCGCACGCGGTTCACGCTGGGTACGCCCCGCAGTCATGGATGACGTGCTCCGTCGGCTCGCCCCGAATGCTCCCGCGTGCTTCCCGCCGGGGTTCCCGATGGGCGCGAGTGCGTTCGAAAGCAATGGCGCATGCCCTTCGCTGGGCGAGGGGGCCGCGGTTAGGGGCAAGAGCCGGGCCACGAGCGGGTGCGAACGCGCAGCGCGGTGCGGGCGCGCGCACTTGGCGCGGACGGGCGTGCACGGGACGCGCGGTCCGGTCAGCAGGTCGCGTGCGCGTCGCATCGCCTGCGTTGCGCGATGCACGCGAGCGGGGCCCCGCCGCTCGCGCCCCTACATCTAGAAGTAGCGCACCACGAACCAGCGCTCCGCGTTCGGCTCGAGCGCGAAGCGGTCTTTCAGCACGGATTCCACCCACACCGTGTCGCGGCCCTCGCCCGGCTCCACGAGCACCGCCGCCACGTCGTTGCGCTCGAGCGCCTTCGCCTTCGCCGCCTCGAGCCCGAGCACGTAGAGCGGCGTGTCCCAGGAGTCCGACGTCGTCGCGTCCGGAGCGACCACCGTCACCGCCAGGAGCCCGCTCGCCGGCTGGCCCGTGCGCGGGTCGAGGATGTGGCCGTAGCGCTTGCCGTCCTTCGCCACGAACTGCTCGTAGTTCGCCGACGTGGAGATGGCGTCGCCGTCGAGCCACATGCGCGCGAAGTAGGGCACGCGGTCGCGCGGATCGCGCAGGCCGATGCGCCAGTGCTCGGACGCGGGCGGGGTCCCGAGCGACATCATGTTCCCCGACGCGTCGACGAGCGCGTTCTTCACCCCGCGCGCGCGCAACACCGCCATGGCCTGGTCGACCGCGTAGCCCTTGGCGATGCCGCCCAGGTCGATGCGCATGCCGCGGCGCGCGAAGTGGATCGTGCCCGCGGCGGAGTCGAACTTCACGTCACCGGCGCCGACCAGCGCCCACGCCGCGCGTGCCTCCGCGTCGGTCGGCACCCGTCGCGGTCCGCCGATGAAGCCCCAGGCGCGCACCAGCGGCTCGACCGTGATGTCGAACGTATGGTCGCTCCCGCGCCAGACCCGGAGCGAGCGCGCGATGACGTTGCCGACCAGCGGCTGGACGCGGGTCGTGACCGAGTCGGCGACGCGGTTGATGCGCGCCACCTCGCTGGTCGTGGTCCAGTTGCTCATGAGCGAGTCGACGAGCCGGATGGCCTGGTGCGCCGCCGCGGCGTCCCGAGCGCTGGCCGCGGAGTCGGACGTGACCAGCGTCACGTTCACGTAGGTCCCCATGGCGTGGATCGGGTAGGGGACGCTTCGTTCGGGCGCGACCGCCGCAGCGAGGACCGGGATCGCGAGCAGCGCCGCGAGCCCTGCGTGAGGCATTCGGGTGGGTGACCGGTTCATCCGTGAACGTCCTCCGAGCCGGGCGCGGCGGGCCAGCCGATCGTGCCGCTCCCGTGGTGCTGCCGCGGGGTTCCGGTCGGAGGTGTCGGCACGCGGCGGGAGGAATTCCGGCGGGATCCTTCCGGATGACGTCGTCGCGGCGGATTTCCATTGAAGGCCACTGAACCGTTCCCTAACATACCAGCCTTCGGAAAAACCCCCCTTAGCTCCTGGCAGGGCCGCGCCACCGAGATGCCCGCGGCCCGAAGTCTTCACCCGGTCGACCTCCGGGATGGAGTCGAACGCTGAAGCCGCAGATGCCGCAGGCCGCCCCCTTCGTCGCTTCCGCTCCCGCCGGCCTTGCCATGCCCGGGGTGCGCGCGTTCGGCGACGCAGGCATCCGCGCCTGCGACAACGCCTTTCCAAACATGACGCCCACCGGGTCCACCGCCCGGTCCCACGGCCGGAGGTAGCCCTCATGTCCTTGCGCTCGATGTTCAGTCGTAACACGGCGGCACTCGGGATCTTGCTGGCGGCGGCGACGCTGCTGCCGGCCAAGGCTTTCGCGCAGGCGCTCGGGGACTACCGGTCCGCGGCTTCCGGCAACTGGAACGCCACGGCCACTTGGGAGCGGTACGACGGCTCGAACTGGGTGGCGGCAGTCGCGACGCCGACCAGCGCGGACGGCGCGATCACGATCCGGAACGGGCACACGGTCACGATCAGCGCCTCCGGTCTGAGCTATGACCAGGTGACGGTGGATGCGGGTGGCCAGGTCACGGTCGCCTCGACCGTCACCAGCACGCTGGCGAACGGAACGGGCACCGACCTCGTCATCAACGGCACGTGGCTGAACCAGGGCGGGACCTGGACCACCACGGGCACGTGGTCCGTGGGAGCGGGCGGCACGTTCATCCACAACACCACGAGCGGCATCGCCACCCCGCTCGGTGCATCCACGCTCGACGCCGCGAGCACGTTCATCTACCGCGGGAGCAGCACGCTGACGCCGGCGATCTCCACGTCCGCACGCACGTACGGGAACCTGACGTTCGAGAGCACGTCGGGATCGTGGACGGCGGCACCGAACGGCGCCGGCGCGCTCACGATCAACGGCAGCCTCGCCATCGGTTCCGGCGTCACGGTGACGACCACTCAGACCGGCACGATGACGATCGCCGGCAACCTCACGAACAACGGCACGCTCACGAACAGCACCGGTACACAGGTCTACACGTTCACCGGCTCCGGCAAGTCGATCAGCGGCAACTCCATCAGCTTCGAGACGCTCAACATCAACTCCGGTGCCTCGGTCACGTTCGCAAGTCCCATGACGCTCGCGGCCACGTTCACGACCACGGTGACGGGCACCGCGATCGCCGCCGCGACGATCACGAACTCGGGCACGATGAGCATCACCGGGACGCTGCAGCTCGATCCGGGCGGTTCGATCACAGGCAACGCGCCCACCTACAGCGGATCGGGCACGCTCGTCTACAACCGCACGGCCACGGTCGGCACCGAGTGGGGAAGCGGTGGTTCCGTCGGCGCCGGCGTGCCGCAGAACGTCACCGTGCAGACGGGCACCCTCACGCTCCCCGGGACGGCACGCACCGTGCCCGGCAACCTCTCATTCACTGGTGGCAGCGCGTCCCAATCGGGCGGCGACCTCACCGTGAACGGCACGCTCGCGCTCGGCTCGAGCACCATCACGACCGGCGGCTCGAAGGTGATCCTGCCCGCCTCGGGCAGCCTGACGCGGACCAGCGGCTACGTCGCCGGCAACCTGCAGAAGAACGTGGCCACCGGCAGCAGCGTGAACCGCACGTTCGAGATCGGCGACGCCAGCAACTATTCGCCGGTGAGCGTGTCGTTCGCGAGCGTCAGCGGCGCCGGCGACCTCGTCGCCGCCGCGACCGCTCCCTCGTCACCGCCGGCACCGTCCAACCTGAGCGCGAGCAAGTACGTGAGCCGGTCGTGGACGCTCACGAACAGCGGCGTCGCGTTCACGACCTACGACGCGACGCTCAACTTCGTCCCCGGGGACATCCAGGGCGCGGGCGACCCGAACAAGTTCGTGGTGGCGAAGAACACCAGCGGAACGTGGAGCAAGCCCACCGTGGGCACGCGCACCGCCACCTCGACGCAGGCCACCGGGCTCGCCGCATTCAGCGACTTCGCGATCGGCGAGCCCGCGACCTACACGATCACCGCCTCGGCCGGCGCCAACGGCAGCATCTCGCCGAGCGGCGCGGTGTCCGTGGCGAACGGTGGCAGCCAGGCGTTCACGATCACGCCGAACGGTGGCTACATTGTGCAGGACGTGCTCGTGGACGGCGGCAGCGTGGGCGCGGTGACGTCGTACCCGTTCACGAACGTGGGCGCCGACCACACCATCAGCGCCAGCTTCGTCGCCGACCCCAACGCCACCGTCAACGCCGTCTCGCCGGGCACGTTCGTGACCACGGTGGCGAACGCCACCGTGCCGGTCACGCTCACCCGCGGGGTGACGACGCCGATCCTCGGCTACTCGGTCACGCTCCAGCTCTCCGGCCTCACCACCACCTCGGGCGCGTTCTCCGAGGGCGGGTTCCTGTCGGCGAGCGGCTCCAACACCACGTTCCAGGTGGTGGACAACGGCGGTGGCAGCTACACGGTGGACGGCGTCACGCTGGGCACGCCCTGTGGCTCGAGCGCCACCTCCGGCACGCTGTTCTCGCTCGCCGTGGGCTCCACGCTCACGAGCGGCACGGGCACCGTGACCATCACCTCGTTGACGCTGCGCGACTGCTCGAACAACCCGCTCACTTCCAACATCGGCACCGCCGCCAGCGTGTCGATCGACCGCTCCGTGCCGAGCGTCGCGGTGACGTCGCCGAACGGCGGCGAGAGCTGGCTCGCCGGCTCGTCGCACGCGATCACCTGGACCGCGACCGATGCCGAGGGCATCGCCGCCAACAGCATCGCGCTCGAGTACTCGGTGGACAACGGCTCGAGCTGGCTGCCGGTGGCGAGCGGTCTCGCGAACTCCGGCACGTTCTCGTGGACCGTTCCCGCCAACCCGAGCACCACCGCGCGCGTGCGTGCCACCGCGGTGGACATCCACGCCAACACCGGGAGCGACGCGAGCGACGCCGCGTTCACGATCCAGGGCACGACGAGCACGTCGGTCAGCAGTGCGCCGAACCCGTCCGTGGTGGGGGAGAGCGTGACGCTCACCGCCACGGTGACGCCGGCCTCGGCGAGCGGCACCGTCGAGTTCTTCGACGGCGCCACGTCGCTCGGCACCGCGCCGCTCACGGCCGGCAACGCCTCGGTCGCGACCTCGTCGCTCCCGGTCGGCTCGCGCTCGCTCACCGCGGTGTACGCGGGCAGCGCTCTCCATGCAGGCAGCACGTCGGCGGCGCACGGCCACACGGTGAACCCGGCCGCGACCTCGACCGCGCTCAACTCGGCGGCGAACCCGTCGGTCGTGGGCGAGAGCGTCGCGCTCACCGCCACCGTCTCGGTGAGCCCGCCCGGCGCCGGAACCCCGAGCGGCACGGTCGAGTTCTTCGACGGCGCCACGTCGCTCGGCACGTCGCCGCTGGTCTCCGGCTCGGCGGTCTTGAACACCGCGGCCCTCCCGGTGGGCGCGCGGTCGCTGACCGCGGTCTTCTCGGGCGACGCGAGCTTCGGCGGCAGCACATCGCCCGTGCACGGACACACCGTGAACGTGGCGAGCACGTCGACCGCGCTCGGCTCGTCGCCGAACCCGTCGGTGGTCGGCGAGAGTGTCGCGCTCACCGCGAGCGTCTCGGTGAGCCCGCCCGGCGCCGGCAGCCCGAGCGGCACGGTCGAGTTCTTCGACGGTGCCACGTCGCTCGGCACGTCGCCGCTGGTCTCCGGCTCGGCCGTATTGAACACCGCGGCGATCGCGGTGGGCGCGCGGTCGCTGACCGCGGTCTACTCGGGCGACGCGAGCTTCGCCGGCAGCACGTCGCCGGTGCACGCGCACACGGTCGACCAGGCGGCCACGTCGACGGCGCTCACCAGCGCGCCGAACCCGTCCACGCTCGGCTCCAGCGTCGCGCTCACGGCAACCGTGTCGGTGGGCCCGCCGGCCTCGGGTACGCCCACGGGCTCCGTCGAGTTCTTCGATGGCGCGACGTCGCTCGGCAGCTCGCCGGTCTCGTCGGGCTCGGCGGTCCTGAACACTTCGGTGTTGAGCGCGGGTAGCCATTCGCTGACCGCGGTCTACTCCGGTGACGCCAGCTTCACCGGCAGCACGTCGGCCGTTCACTCGCACTCGGTGACGAACCCGAGCACGTCGACCGCGGTGACCTCGTCACCGAACCCGTCGGTCGTGGGCGAGAGCGTCACGCTCACGGCCACGGTGACGCCGTCGTCGGCCAC